>Ga0182745_1000695_pt1 | contig 35362 bp, 29 predicted proteins | sample eDN3rd30CKraftBY_FD_128523 | JGI IMG/M metagenome (GOLD analysis project Ga0182745, IMG submission 128523) | Enriched backyard soil microbial communities from Emeryville, California, USA - eDNA 3rd pass 30_C Kraft BY (version 2) (version 2) | ecosystem: Environmental > Terrestrial > Soil >...
CCTGGGCGTTCAGAAACCGAAGTTTCCACGTTCGGGCGTGCCCCGCCCTACGTATTTGGCAGGCCAATCTCACGATTGTCCCGACAACGAGGTGGGTGGCCAGCTTGGTTATCGCAAGGCCACACACCTTCATCCCACCCCTAAAGGGTGTGGGCTTTCGGCTAAGTTTCCGTGTAACGCCGATATGGATCGGTTCAACCCGGTCGGGTTTCTCGAAGCATTGGATTACTCGATCGAGCCTTCGATCTTGAGGAGTTCCACATCAAAGGTGAGCGTGGATTTCGGCGGGATTTTTCCCTGACCGCTGTCGCCATAGGCCAGGTCAGGGGGAATGATTAATTTACGACGTTCGCCCACCTTCATACCGGCAACCCCTTCATCCCAACCCGGAATGACCTCTTGTCGGCCCAAGGTAAAGGTAAAAGGCTGACCATTGTCGTGTGAGCTATCAAATTTCTCCCCATTCTCCAGAGTCCCCGTGTAATGCACGGATACGGCATCGCCGCTTTTGGCCTCCTTGCCATCACCCGGCACCAAGGTCTCGTATTGCAAACCCGATTTCGTCGTCTTGACCTCACCCTTAGGGGTTGCGGCCAACGGAGGCAACTCGGCCAACTCCTTGGTGGCTTGCGGCGCCGCATTAGCAGATTCCCCGAGCGCTTCCGGGGCATTCTCTGATTTAGGAGGCTTGCGCAGGGGTGCCACGCCTGGTTCCGAGGAAGTGACCACTGCACGCGGTGGCTCACATCCCACTAGCACCAAACAGACCAGGCCCAATGCCAGTCCACGCATCGTTGACATCAGCAGATCTCCCGACAAACGCGGCATCTCCGAGCGAGAATGACTGGTAGGATCTCGCACAAACATGAAGCGGTAGAACAACCGGAGCATTTCAAGCCCATCTCTCAATTATGATGCCAGTCGTTCGCGCATCAATGTCATTTCAGTCGTTCGATGAGTCGAAATGGTTCGACTCAGAGTCGAATCAAGGTTACGGCGATCTTTCCGCCGAAGCAAACATCCACATCGCGCGAGGGGACACGTCTTCGACTTTGGTAGTCGCCGGTATAGAGGGCCTGATTGCCATCAACATGAAACTGCAGAGGCAGGGGCGAGGTGTCGAGCGGGCAAAAGACGATTTCCGGGTCAAGAGCATCAGGAGCGAGGTGGGGCAGGTTGACGTTCCAGAACGTTCCCGGCTCCCAGGGTCGCTCTAGAAGTTGTATTAGGACCTGCCCTGTCCATCGAGCCGCGACATCCCAGTCAATCTGTCGCCCTCGAGCAATATAGTGCGAGATCGCCACGCCAGGAATTCCGTGGAGAACCGCTTCGCGCACCGCGGCGACCGTACCCGAGTGGTAAACGTCAATCCCTAGGTTCCCGCCAGGATTGATTCCAGAGAGGACGAAGTTCGCCTCGGGAACAAGATGATGGAGCGCGAGCCTGACGCAATCGGCCGGGGTTCCGGAAACGATTCGTTCCCCCCCCGGCCCCAGCCCAACCTCAAGTGTCTCATGGGTGGTCACCCGATGCCCACAACCAGAGTAAGGCCCATCAGGCGCCACCACCCGCCCTGGCCCGAGTCGTTCGACGACGCCCTGCAACGACCTGAGGCCGGGAGCGTCCCAACCATCGTCGTTCGTCAACAAGAAAACGCGTTCCATCAATCTCCCCTATTTCTTTGGTCTCGTGTACCTCGATTATTCGTTCGGGGAGTAGGGCTCAAAAAGTTTTGCAGCGATTCCGAACCAGTTGGTTGACATCACCCAATTCGGCTGATAGAGTATTCTTCGTCAGGGGGATTAGCTCAGTTGGGAGAGCGCTTGCATGGCATGCAAGAGGTCAGGGGTTCAAGTCCCCTATCCTCCATTCTCTTCGGCAGGTTCATCATATCGTACGTGCCGTATCTTTCTTTTTGTGCTGGCTCCTTCGATCATTTCGATCGTTCCCTTCCGTGACTAACGGAACTTAGGATGGGCCTCACGTGGGCAGTCGCCCTTTCACGGGTGGAGGCCATACTTCCATGGCGGATAAGTCCCCCGAGTCACCCGTGCGTATCATCGGGAGCCGGGAACTGCATCAAAATCTACCCGGTATCCTTCGGGAACTGGAGAACGAGTCGGTTCGATATGTCCTTACGGTACATGGCAAACCACGCGCCGTGCTCGTGGGGGCTGAACCGTACCTGAACATGGTGATCGACGGCAAGAGCCCGAGCGAAGCACTCGTGGGCCTTCAGTTGAGCGCCTTGCTCGGTGAAAATCTGAGCTCGGTCCCTCTTGATGCGCTCGAACGAGCACTCGACCAAAAGTCGAAGTGACGAGACGGATCAGCCACGCCCCTTCGTCGTTTGCGTGGGAGGGGTCGCAAGAGTTTCCAATCGTACAAAAGCACGAGGGTCGAACTTATGCACCATAAGTTCGACCCTCTTGTCTTTCGAAACCTTGATTCACCAGCAGAAACGCAGGCCTTGGGGGTTTAGACAGCGACCTTGGGCGCATCCTGATTCGTTTGGTTTTTCTTCCGCTTGTTACGGATGAATTCCACGACGGCTGGGATCACGGAGATGACGATGATCGCCAGGATCACCAACTTGAAGTTCTTTTGAACGATCTCGCGACCGCCGAACCACCACCCGCTGATGAGGAAGATCAAGACCCACGCAATGCCTCCAACAATATTGAAGAGCGCGAATCGGGCATAATTCATCCGGCCAATCCCCGCGACGAAGGGGGCAAAGGTACGCACGATGGGCACGAAGCGGGCCAGGATGATCGTCTTACCTCCGTACTCCTCATAAAACCGCTGGGCCTCGAGCAAGTGCTTCTTGTTCAAGAGCCACGACTCCTCGCGTGAGAAAACTTTTGGCCCGATGTAATAGCCAATCGAGTAGTTGACGGCATCTCCCAACACAGCGGCAATGATCAAGAGGACCGCGACCAGTGGAAGGCTGATCGTCGAGTCCGCGTGCGCGGCGACCGCTCCCACGGCAAACAGAAGTGAGTCACCTGGAAGAAACGGGGTCGCAACCAGGCCGGTTTCCGCAAAAACGATGACAAACAAAACGACATAGAGCCAAGGGCCCACCATCTGGGCGAGCTGATTCATGGATTCAGGGCTAAGATGAATCAGTGTTTGGGTGAGCTGGTTCAGAAATTCCATTCGCTGTCACTCTCGAAGAGGTGTCTAAAACAACGTATCAATTGGGACGAATTCTTCTGGATGAAACTCTGTTCACCTGGTCAGCAAGGCAATCGACGCGCAAGGTGGCTCAGTTCGACTCCAGGCCAATCCTTCCTCAATCGGCGATCCTCTCAGGTCACCTAGGGCCAGGGCCACGCACGGATCGCCGTTGAATCAAGGAGTTTCCCCCGCGACTCGGGGGCGGACTGGAAGACGCACGTTGTGAATGCCGGCCTGGTCGCATACGGAGAGCACGTCGGCGAGATCCTGGTAATTTAAGGATGCATCGCCTCGGATCACGACTCCCTGATCCTCGTAGCGTTCCCGAGATTTCTCGAGCAACTCGGTGAGCGCGACAAGGTTGTAAGAGGTTGATCCCACCTGAACTTCGCCGGGCCGAATGATCGTCAGCATCAAGTCATCGGGGGCGGCGGTCAGTGGACTCGCCTCGGCGACTTGAGGAACGCTTACGATAAATTCGTTCTCATCCCAGTCGTAAAGACGCGTGGCGGCGATGAAGAAAACCAGGAGGCACAAGACCACGTCCACCATGGGGGTCATGTTCACATGGGGGAGTTCGTCTGCCTGAAGTCGGTCCGACAACATCCTGTATCAACCTCCGTTGATTGGGCCGGGTAACCCTCTTCAGGTCGATCGAACGAAGGTCCGACCGAGCCATCGTATCGAGATCGAGCGTCCCACATCCCTAAATAAGTCGGGCGCGGCGAAAGCGCTTGGACTCAACTCAGCGCCTTGGCAAAATGACCGTTCGAAGAGAAATCGTAATCCTTGTGTGGATGGACGCCAATCTAGCCGCTTTCCGATGGTGTGGGACTCATCTTTATGAGTCCCGTCTCCAATCTCATAAAACCCGGGACTCCTGCCGGGACAGGTCCCCGGGCGAACTCATGGGTGTACGCCGATCCGGGGCTGGTCGGAGCGACTCGGCGCAGACCAGGTCGATCACCTTACGCGCCTCCTCATCCAGGTCGCGGACCAGCAAATCCACTCGGTTAAGTAGGAAGTAGTAGGCCGCGATCGAAAAGATGGCGATCGCCAAGCCCACAGCCGTCGCCACCAGGGCCAGGCTAATGCCGCTGGCCAAGGCTTCCCCCTTCGCGGGCCCGACCCGCCCCCCCAGCGCATCAAAGGACTGGATCATGCCAATGACCGTCCCGAGCAAACCAAGCAAGGGGGCCAACGTCGAGGTGCCGTTGAGCACGCGAATATTCCGCTTCAGGTCGGAGATTTCCCCGGCCGCGTCGAACCCCAGGGCCTGCCTGATCGACGCCGCGGGCTGACCCCACGAGTTGATGATGATGGCGAAGACACGAGCCGCGGCCGATTCATTGGCTCGACAGAGCTCCGCCGCGCGATCACGATCGAGTTTCCCGGACGAGAGCCGTTCCAGGAATCGGTTGACAAACTCTCGAGGGATGACACGCTCGCGTCGAAGAGCCACCACCCGCTCGAGCGCGAAGCCGAGGGCCACGATCGAGCAGAGCCCAAGCAACCAGAACATCGGGTTGGAACGCGAGAAGAAGGCGAGCATGGTTCCACGATCGACCGACGCTTTCTGACGGGGGAGAGCAACGTCGCCCCCCGCGTTGGTTGTCGGACTCCCCTGCTCTGGCGCTGGTCCGCTCTCCTCTGACGCATCCGCGACAGGGGGTTGAGCTGGCAGGGGTTGTGGTTCAACCTGGATCTCAGCGGGAGTTTGCGCGACCGAGTGAAGCTGTGGAAGCCCGGCGGCTAGCCCCAGGAGTACCGTGAGTATGCAAAGTCGGCGAACATGGGCCATCAAAGGGATCCTCCTTTGGAATCGCCTTGGGGGAAGCCGTTGACGAGTCCTTGCCGCCGTGGCATTGCCTTCGTACTTGACGATCAGAGAATTGCGTAATTCAACCTCTTCCCTGACGATTGAAGCGATAATTGTACCCGGACGCCCCTGACTGTCAATCTGGGGAGCACGACGAGCAAAGGTCTGAGAGTCCGAAACAACACGATCCTCGACGCTCGCGGACGATCCATTCGTTTCGGATCGACCCGAACCGTCCGCGCGTCACCATTCGCTGGAACAGTATGCGGCATCCAGATTGAGGATCCTTGCCGCTTCGACCATTGAACCGGGGTTGGACGAATATGAAACCCGAATTCGACCGGAAGAGAGAAGCGGAGCGCCTGATCGAACGATTCGATAAACCATTATTAATGCTTGCAGTCTTCACCTTGGTCGCTTACCTGATCGACCTGCTCGACGGCCTTGGGCGCTGGAAAGAAACATGGCTCGTTCTCTCGCTGATCATTGACGTCATTTTCGTGTTCGACCTGTTACTGAAGCTCTGGACCTATTCCGGCGCTTATACTCGAACCCCCTGGTTTTTGATCGACTTCATCAGTTGCCTCCCGTTGTTCGACGCCCTCGCCACGGGGATCACCCCCATTCGCGCGGTCCGTTTCGTCCGAGGGTTCCGTATGCTTCGGATCCTTCGAGGGCTTCGGTTGTTACGCGCACTCAAGACCTTGCCGGCCTTCGAGCAATTCATCAACGAATCCCCTCCACGACAAAAGAATCGATCCTCCCATCAGTCGATGAGCCTGGGATTGATCGGCATGACGGTAATGGTTCTGATCTTCATCGTCGCGTCTCGAAAACAAATGGAACGCGAGTTCATCGAGCGAATCGATCATGAGTTAGTGGGTAACCTGAGCGTCGACACGGTAAAAATACTCGGGGGCTCGTTCCAGAAACCAAGGACGGACGCCCCAATCTTTGAACGTCAAGCGCTCGTTGATGGCCGCCAGCGCACGATCTATTTCGACCTGGAGCCTGTCGAACGACGTTCCGACTCGGTCGAGTTCTTCGTCATCGTGGGCATGATGATGTCCATGCTCTTTCTTATGTACATTTTCGCGTTCAATCAAATTGAGGCAACGCAGTCGCAACTCCGTGCGCTACTTCATATGGCCCTGCCGAAGCAGGTATCGGACCGGTTCCTGGCCGACCCTAGTTCTTACTCGCAAAAAAGCCGAATGCCAGCCACGATCCTGTTCATGGACCTGGCGGGGTTTACCAAGACCTGCGAGTCTCTCTCAAAAATGCCGGATGAGCTTTCCGACCACCTTGAACAGGCCATGGACAGACTTGTCAGCGTGCTTAGGCATTACGACATGATCATTGACAAATTCATAGGTGATGCCGTGATGAGCTTTCGAGGCGGCCCACTCGTCTCGGGCGACCCTCGGGAGCACGCCTATCGAACGGTACGAGCGGCGCTTGCGAGCACGAAAGCGTTGAGGGACCTAGACGATCCCTATTTTCACCAGGTCAAAATTGGCGGAGCATCGTCGGACAGTTGTCTCATTGGAGCGTTCGGCGGAAGTGGAAGGCTTTCCTACACCATCCTGGGGGATGGGGTAAACCTGGCGGCCCGACTGGAACCGGCGAGCAGTCAGTGCGGAACCGAGAACCTGTTCTGCCACCGGACGAAAGCGTTGTGCGACGATCAAGTCGACCTGGGATGGAGACGCTGGGGGTTGGTCCGCGTGGCTGGAAAGTCAGAACCAGTCGAGGTGTTTGAAGCATTCGACCTCCACACGAGTCCACTTCCCGCGTTCATCACCACGTACGAAGCCGGGATGGCATCGTATGAGCGGCGCGACTTTGAAACCGCTCACGAGCTCTTCGTGAGGGCAGATCAGGAGCGGGGGCAGGGTGATCCGCCCAGCCGGTTGAACGCCAAGCGATGCAAGGAACTCCTTCAGTCTCCTCCAAACGAGAATTGGGAGTCCGCACTCGTCATCCACAAGTAGTGGATTTCATCGAGCGCGACTCCCAAAAGATCAGGCCGAGGGTTTTTGAGCAGGGTTATCAGGGCTCAAGGGCGGGCTTGACCGGCTTCCATTTGTTCTCGAAGCGGGAAGCGGTCGAGTCGCGTGCTTCAGGAACGAAAGGTGTCGAAGCTTTGGGATCCACGCTGAAGGTGTCGTTATTGGCCTCGGAAGCGATCTGGATTCCCGCGTCCTCGGTAATCCGGTCAGGTTTGATTGGGTTGGGGCGATGATCGGCTTGCCCCTCACCGGTTGCACGCCAGGGCATGGTGCCCACTTGCCGGTTCGCGGGAGCGGACGCCACCTTGATTTCCGGCATGTCCACGCCAAGCTGGTTGGGAGCAGGCATCATGATATCGCCGGGCTCCTCCGTCTCCGGAGACTGAGCGCGAGCAATGGAAGGAGGCGTTGCCCGCTTCTCGGTTCGCGGGCGATTGTTCGCCAGCAGCGGACCCTGCGGATCCTGCTTGGGGACGTAAAGGGCGGTCAGACGGTTCTTGTCCAGAATTGAGTAGATGGAACGAGGGGTGGCGTAAAAGCCCTTATCGCCATTGGGCTCGGCGAAGTCGCACACCCCCGCCAGGTAACCATCGATGGTGTAGAGCCCGCCCCCCGATCGACCTTGTTTGGGGGCGAAGTCGCATTCGATCCCTTCATAGGTGGTGTCGGTGAAGAGCCGGACGGCAGGGTTGCTGATGCGGGTCGTCCAAGCCGTTGCATCGTGCCCTTCGGAGCAGCCTACCGTGGTCATTTGCATTCCGCGCTGGGGCTTCCAGTGAGGTGGAACCACGCGTGAAGCAGGGAGACGGCGGCCGGGTCGAATGCGAATCAAGCCGACATCCAGGGCGAAGTCATAGTCCACCGGCTCCCCCTTGACCGTTTCGGTGTGATGCACTTGCGGCGTCTCCTTGCTATGGAGAACCCCGTCGAACAGGTCGATCTCAATGGGCAAGGGGAATCTTGAAGGAGGAAGAGGCTTTTGCCCATCCATCTTAAACACGTGAGCACATGTCAGAATGATTGATTCTTCAGGCGTGCTGTGGATAATGGTGCCCGAGCCGAACCCGATACTGCCATTCCCCTTGACTTTCACCCGGACAACCGTGCTCCAGGGGTTGGGATTGACCTTGTTTGGAGTGGTCGGTCGGTCCTCGTCCGATACGTTCGCGGTATTCGCATTTTCCTGTGCAATCGCCCGCTCGGAACCGACGTCTTCCCGCGTTGGCGTAAGCTGGGCGATCGCTGTTCGATAAAACTTCGCCAGCTCACCAACCGCTTGAGCCCCCTTGGTCCGGGCAATCACGCGACCAGAGCCATCAATCATGATATAAGTCGGAACTTCCCGAACCTCGTAGCGTTCGGCTAGCTCGGGAAATTCATCAATGTCGATTTCCTTGATCGAATAGCCCCGCTCAATCAACTGCTTGATCGCGGGCTTCATCGCGTTGCAAGGGCCGCAGGATTTCGACTGAAAATCAAGCATCAGCGGTTGCCGAGTCGCGTTGGGGCTCGGCACGGCGATGAGGGCGATCAATAAGGCAGTGATATTCATGCCGCACGGACTCCTTTCCGCCAGGCCAGTCGATCGTTGGATGGCAAGCACATCCGATCGAACCGGGCGAGGTCGGTGTCTCGCGTTTCTAAGCGAGGTGGGACACTCACCGTTGATGGGACCACCCGACGCATGCGGACCGGTTGCTTCGGCTTACTCTGACTTCCTGGATCAGAATCCAGGCTGCCGAGGGCAAGACGCAACGAGTTCGCCAATGCGAACTGACCAACCAAGTGAAGTGGAGTATGAGCGAATAGGTGTGCGACGTGCCGAAGCGGGGCTTCGACCCTTCCTTGGGTGATCCTCGCGTCGAGGATCCCACGGTTCGCCATCATGGCAAACCGCTTCCCAGCGTACCTTTCGCGTGGGGTTCGCGTCGGGCTCGCTGGTGCCTCGGTGATCGTTGCCTCCCTGCGAGTGATCAGGTTCCGGCGTCCTACCGGTTCCTTGTCGAAAACAGGGGGGATCGCGTCCACCGCGGATGGCCCCTTTTACTAGGAGTGGGCATGAAGTACCAGATCAGTTATCGGACTTTTTGTTCCGACACTTAACTATCTCCCACGAATTGCTCGTGAGCGTTTCGATTGGCGGGAAATTCAGAAGTAAGCGATCCGATCGCAACGGGTACACCGGCAAGGCCGAAGCCTAGGGGCATCGGCCGATGGAAACTCTCGCGGTGTCAGCAGTTAGTGGAGTGGGGAGGAAGAGTCGAGTGATTCCGCCGCGTCCTCGTCGGTGAGAGAAACGCCCGGCATCGGTACGAATTCCCCCCGTCCGCGCAAGAGGCCAACAGGCCCATCAAATTTCCAGGCACCGTCTTCTTTAATGAACTGATAAACAGGTCCCGCTCGATTCGTCGGGCAGAGCCACACGAACGGACCCTGGCGCCAGGCCTGGAAATTCTTGTGGATATTTCGAGGAAGGCCGATGATCCCCCCTTCCGGGGCGAGCTTGAGATCTTCGCGTTGCTGGTAGCGCTTCGAGCAGAGGGCCAGGGCCGCCGGAATATCCGACTGGTTCGCGGCCGTGATCAGCGCGGTGTACGTTTTCACCGAGTGACGAACCGGCCTGGTCCAAACCGCGAGCGCCACAAGCAATCCAATGAGCCCGATCACGGTTAGACTACCGACGAGCACCGATTTCCAACGATTCATGACGTCCTCAAATCAGCCCGTGACTCGTCGTTTGAGGTCGTCGCGAAGCCGGTCAATCACCGAGTCGGACTTGGCCTCCGCGAGAATCTGGTGGATCACGGTCTTGATCCCGCGCGGGCCCCACTGGCACCCTTGCTTCAGATAGAACTTCGCCCCGTGTCCCAGGACATAGGACGTGGTCGAGGCCGTAACTCCCTGTGCCAGCGCAATGGTTCCATAGCCCAGGGCCGTCAACGGCAGTGCCAGCCCTCCACTCAAGATCGAAAGACCGGCCAGGGAGGATTTGACTCCGCTGGCCACCAGGCGCGTGGCCACCTCGACCAACCCCAAGGCACCCAATGCCAACATCATGTCCTTGACCAGGCTCGCCGCCGTCTTGCGTGTCAGTGGAATCCCATACACACGGCTCAAGGCGACGATCATGCCGACATCCACCGCCAGGCCGCCGGCCAGGTCCGCCACCGGGACGGGGTTGAGAGCCACGGCGGCTCCCTTCGCCAGGGCAAAGTTCCAGATCAGTCGATTCGCAGCAGACTCCCTGATCCTCAGCTTGTGCGCAACGATCTCGTCGTGCAGGTCTCCCGCGAGGAGGAGCGTGTTCAAGGCGACCAGAGCCTTGCCCTCGCGCTCGAGCACGTCGAGAATCCGCAGCTTCAGGGGCTCGATCAACGGGGCGGGACGTTCCCACTGGATCGAGGTGGTGCCGTCCGGATTCTGCACTTTCACTTTGTACGGGTCGGGCCGGGCCGCCGTCATGACCACGTCGTCGGGGCGAATCAGGTTTCGAACCCGTTCATCCTTGATCTTGGCGTGGATCTGGTCCCGGTCCGTCTCGGGATACCGGTCGATCTGGTTGAAGACCAGGAGAATGGGCTTTTGAACCTTTCGGAGCTCGGAGAGGGCTTCGAGCTCACACCGCTGCATGTCGCTTGAGACCACAAAGAGAATCAGGTCGGCATGTCTTGCGACATCACGCGCGAGCGACTCTCTAACCTCCCCTCCAACCTCGTCAATCCCTGGTGTATCGACCAGGACGAGCTTGGCGCTCCCGAGCCCCGGGTGGGTCTCGGTTCCGGCTTCCTCCCAGCGTTGCGCCGATCTCGAGGTGGTGGTCCCGTGCGTCGTGCCAACCTTGAAAACGTCTTTTCCCAGCAAGGCGTTGAGAACCGATGACTTCCCTCGGCTGACCATCCCGAACGCCGCGATCTCAATGGTGGTCTGATCGAGTTTTTGGGTCAGGTCGCGCAGTTGTCTGAGCTCGTCTCCAAGAGCATGCTCCTCGGCCGGAGTCAGCTTCAGTTGGGTGAGTGTCTCCTCCAGGCTGGCTCGGGCCTGCTCGACGAGCTGACTCTCCTGGGTGTTTTCAAGCTCTTCGAGCATAACGGCTAGCTCCGCGTTCTGACCGGAAGCGAAAGAGTCGCCCTGGCCCGTTGAAGACTCAGGTTGCATCGGTGCCTCCTTGCTCCATGCGGGAGGCATCTTGAATCGCACGCTCACACCACAACCCAGCTCTGAGCATTAAAAGGTCATCCCCCAACCTCGGCGCGACGAGCTGGACCGCGATCGGGAGCCCTTCGGCGGTCAACTCGATCGGGAATGACACAGCGGGCCAACCGCTAAGACTCCAAGGGGAATTGAAGATGGGATCCCCCGTGGTCGAGCAATCAGGCGCGGGCCCTAGAGCCGCCGGCATCAACAGTACCTCGGCGCCTTCACAGGCTTCATAAACCTGCGTCCGCAACGCATCTTGATATTGGAGTGCCTTCCAGTACGCGGTGTCGGAAATACGCCGCCCTTCCTCGATGAGTGCTCGAATGCGCGGCTGATACTCGCCTGGATACCTCCCAACCATCCCAGCGTGGAGCATCGACGCTTCATGAGCCATGATCGTGCGATGAAGCTCGATCATCTCATCAAGGTCGAACAGATCAGGGATTGGATTCACCTCGGCCCCAGCCGTCCGCAAGGTCCGAACCGCTCGTTCCACCCCATCCTGGGCGACTGGTTCGGCTCGTTCCTGAAACGCTCCTTGAAGCCAGGCAATCCTAGGAGGCCGGGCTGCCTTTGAAGGGGTTTCTGGACGGTTCTTCTCCCGTGAGGCTTGGTCGAGGGACCTCCCTCCGAACGCCCCCTCATGGAGAAACTGGAGGTCTCCCACACTCCGAGCGATCAGGCCGGGATGATCGAGGCGAGGGGAGAAGGGAAAGAGTCCTGCCGATGGCCCGGCATAACTTGGTTTGAGGCCGGCAACCCCACAGAACGAAGCGGGGCGGATGATCGACCCACCCGTCTGCGACCCAAGGGCCGCCAGGCACATTCCGCAGGCGACCGCCGCGCTCGAACCGCTGGAAGATCCGCCTGGGGTGCGCTCGAGATTCCAGGGGTTACGGGTGGCGGGGGGATCGACCCAGGCAAACTGGGTGGTCACGGTCTTCCCGAGAATGATCGCCCCCTGGCTCCGAAGCGCCCCGACGAGTTGGGCGTCCGTACTCGCGATGGATTTCGCCCATGGGGCGAAGCCGACCGCGGTTGGCAACCCCGCCACGTCGTATAAATCCTTCACTCCGATCGGAACTCCGTGCAAAGGGCCTCGCCAGACTCCCTCCGCCAGCTCAAGGTCGAGTTGCTCCGCCTGCTCCAGGGCCCCCATCCGATCGACAACCACCCAGGCCTTGAGACGAGGCTCCCACTCTTCGATCCGATCCAGGCACTTCTCCAGCACCTGCATGCAGGTCCGGGCACCCGTTTGAATCTCGCGTGCAACACCGACGATGGTCTCATGCTCGTTGGGGAATAATCCCATGCGTGTCGAACCTGTTGTTTGCGAAACTCAAATCAGGCGTTGGCCGCCCCCTGCCCTCGCTCACACGGTTGAGCAAGAGAGGCGAGTCACCAAACTCTGGCGAGATCCCTTGATTCTGTAACGGAATCGCTGTGGTCGATGCTTTATTGTACGCAGCCCGATACGAGGGCGGTTCTTCCTTTAGTTGGGATTGCGAGAGACGGAGTGGCTCGGCGCGTCCTTGGCGGGTCGATGGAGCACGCGGTCGAGGGCCTGTTTGGCGAACTCTTGCAGGAACTCGGCTCGGCTGTTCAGGTCGAACTGTCGAATCAAGGCCGCCTGCATTCCTCCATCTCCCCAGGTTTGGCCCTTGGCGAAATACTGGGCGAAGGCATGGCCGGAGATGTGGGTCAGGTAGGCCATCGACACCGCCTGCACCGCGCCTCCGGCCGCATAGCCAACCAGGCTCGACTTCACGAGGCCGGCGATCAGAGACGTGGCCGCCTCCACCATGCCGAGCTTGAGAAGGAGCTGGACCATCTGACCGCCGATCATCTTGACGTGGGCGCCTGAGACCTCAGCTTCGTACACCGCGGCAAGTTCGGAGATCATCTGGAACTGAACCGCCCCCGCGGCCATCAGGTCGAGAGCGGGAAGCGGGTTGGCAAACACGGCCCCCGCTGTAATCCACTGGAACTTGTCAACCACTCGTTGGGCTCGCTCATCGCGCTCGAAGCCAACCTCGTCTCGGGCTTTTTGACTGAGAAGATGGGCACGCAGCAGAAGGTTGCCTGCTCTGAGCGCATCCCCTTCACGGCTGAGTACCGCCTCGATCCGCTTTTGCAAGGGGGCAAGATTCGGCTCTTCCGCCTCGAGGACCGTTTGAACCGTCCCGTCGGCTCCTTGGAGTCGCACCGGGAGAGGTCGAGGATGGGCCGAGATCGCCACCACATCTTCGGCGGGAACAATGCCGTGCAACCGTTCGCGCAGCTTGTCGAGGATGGCCTCGCGGTCCTCGTCCATGAGCCGGTCTTGCTTGTTCAGCACAACAATGGACCGTTTGCCTTGACGGGCCAGCGCGGAGAGGGGCTCGTATTCGGAGCGGACGAGGTCGTGATCCACCACAAAGAGGAGCAAGTCCGCTCGAGCGGCCAGGTCCCGAGCCTCGGCTTCACGCAGGGCTCCTCCCGAGCCAATCTCCGAGAGCCCGGGGGTATCAGTAAGGGAGAGGGTCCCCTCCACGCCATCAATCCGATGGGTGAAGGCTTCACCTTGCCTGGTCGTTCCCATCACCGGTTCGGTCTTGCCGGCGTGATGACCCAGGAGTGCGTTGATCAGAGATGTCTTACCCGCCGAACCGGTGCCGAAAACCACAACGTGGAATGTGCGTCGATCTCGATCGTGCCTGAGCTCGGCGAGTTCCGCTTGGAGGCGGGTCTTGACGTCTTCCCGCTCCACCCGGCTGATCACCAACTCAGCCTTCTCGGCCTGAACCTCAGCCGCTCGAACCACATCCTCGGGCGCCTGGACGGGGGAAGCTGGAGTTCGACCTAGCTTCCAGACCATCCTGGACGCGGCAATTCCCGCGATGCAGGCAAGCACCGCGGAGAGCGCCAGGAACAGGAAGGCCAGTTGCTCCGAATGCCGGGCGATTCGATCGTGCATCTCGCCGACCGAGGTAAACAGCCAGGCCGCGGCCGCGAGTGTCAGGGCAGAGAGAATCAGAGGCACGAGCCAACGCGCGGTGCGCATGCGCAAATCACCTTAAGGGCCAGAGGACGCCGCCCGTAATTCTTCCTCATTGTGATCCTAATTGGACTCTTGTCTCAAAATCCAGCGGGTAAATCGATTGGGTCGTGCTCTCCATTGGGGATGAGCTCGCTTCAGCAACCCCAACGGACGGCCACCCTGGATCGAGGAAATGCCATGGGCGAGATCAAGTAGCAAACCGCGAGCCTCCCATCGTTGGAAGACCCGCGGTGCCTTGGATTCTCAAGGAAGATCATCAAGTGATGAGAACGACTTCGCTCAACGGCGCGTTCGGTTCAGGCCACCGAACAATCCGCCGAAAAGGCCCGTGCGACGGGGAGCCTGAGCCGGTACTTCCGAGGAAGATCGAGCCGACCTTGAAGGGGAGGGCGAGGAGTTCGTCCGGTAACCCGGTGTGGACCGAGTCATCGAGACGGGTCGGGCCGTTGGATCCTTCACGGCGAGCTCGGGTTGGTAGCTGTTTCGATAGCTCAACGGCGGAAGGACCTGACTCTCGTCCGGAGTGACCTCGGCGGCAGCGGGGCTGGCGGGCCGGTTCGCGGGAACCTCTTCCGGCGGAGGGAGCAGGTCAAGCGGATTCCTTGGGTTTTCAGCCGGTGCTTCTCTCCGAGGCTCCGGCGCCCGCTCCGGTCCGGTGTCGGTCGGAAATGGAGACCGCGCTCCCCCTTCGGGAACAGCGGGAAGGTCAGGAAGTTGGTTCTCATCCGGGCGCATGCCCTCTCCCCCATCGGAATCGAGCGGATCGCCTAGATCCATTCCCGGATCCTCGTCACCGAGTGGCGGAGGCAACGAGGCCGGATCACGCGGCCGCTCCTTGAAGCTCGCCGCGGCATTCGGCGCCTCCGGAGACGGGCATCCCCAGCCCGACGGGAACCGTCTCCAACAGGTCGGGTGATATCCGAAGTACTCGTTGCGATACAGGCCGTAGATCGGGTTCTCCATCTCGCAAGGGACCCGCTCACGTCGAATCGGAGCGAGTGGGAACAGTCCTCCTTGCTGGGCCTCCGCCAACATTGGAGCACTCATGACCAGAATGAATGCCCACGCCGCCGGCGACCTGAGCCGCCTCCATGTAATCGTCAGCATCCTCGCCTCGTGGTTTGCGGGTAGAGCCAGGCCATCAACCTCGAGTCCGATTCGAGCCTGAAGACCCTCGGGGTTTGTGCGATACAAATCTCGATCGGACCGGCAAGCTGAATGGCTTCAGCGAAAATAGGCGACAGAGCGAATGTCAGAAAGAAGCGCAAACAACGAAGAATCCGGTTGTTCCGGCTATCCTGTTAATTCACTTTTCCGTGGCAGCCAGCGGATTTTGGCGGAATAGGATAATTAGAAAAGATAAACCTGATTACCACAGGCCAACCTGTGTGGGTTATGGCGATTTCAGGGATTCGCTTGGGGATTGAGTCCGGGAAAGGTCGATACATCCAAGGACAGGATCCAGCGGAGAAAAGTCGAACCACCCACCATGCTACGGGTGACGCGGTCCGTTTGACTGAAGGAGGTCGATCATGTGGCGTGGTTGCGGGCGAGTTCTCCCGGTCTTGACCCTAGGGGGCGCTCTGATGTTTGCCCCCTTACCCGTACAGGCGCAGAAGATGGCGACAATGCCCGGTGCTAGTGCTGGGATTCCCACACCCACCACGCCTTATTCCAACCCCTATGCCAATCCGTTTCTGAACCCCTATATGACTCAGCAAGCGATGCCGGGGGATGTGGCACTCTATTATTTTCTCTCTGCGCAGCAGCAGAATGGGGGGATCGGGTCGGGACGCCTGAGCGGGTCTCGCCCGGGTCCGTCTCCGCCTCAGGCCGCCGCCGAAACCGATCCGCGCCGGATCACCGATCAACCGGGAGCCGCGGCCGCGCGTTATTTCAATCAGCCGTATCGTACCCCCGCGACAACGAGCCAGTATTTCAACCGTTCTGTCCGTTCTAATCGTTTCAATAGGCGTTAGCGGTCAGAATCCCACCTTCTGCCTGAAGCCAGACGCTTCTGATGCCGATGGTAAGTCGTATGAAAGGTGGCTCCGCCTACCAGTGGGGCACGATTCAAGAGGAATCAAGGTCAGGTTGACTATGGACCCTGGTCTGCGAGTGAGGGGCCGCGATGGCAGGTTCGCGGCTCTAAGATTGGATTCAACGCTCACTCGCGGGTTCCGGGACGATGGGAAGGGAGTCTCGAATGGGTCTCAAATGGAACAAACATCCGCGGATCGGCTGGGTCCTCATCCTGGCCTTACTCGCCGCGACTGGCTGCCAGACGGTCAGGACGCCGGAAGAGCAGATCGCGAATAGCAATATTCCCAAGGAATTCACCAAGGTCTCGCTCCCGGAATATGTCGTGGAGCCTCCCGACATCTTGGTGGTCGAGGTGCTCGAAGCACTTCCAGGCCGGCCGATCATGAGCGAGCGCCTTGTGAAGCCGGACGGAAAAATCTCGCTGGGCTTCTACGGCGAGGTGTATGTGGCGGGCCTCACCGTCCCTGAAATCAAGGAGAAGGTCGTTCTCCATCTCCGACAATACCTGTCGGACGACTATCTGGGACTCTGGAAGGTTGAGCCCGGCGAAGACCCCGACTCGACCGAAGACGACAAGATGGTGCCCGTTGAACCGAAAGACTCGGACCGGGTGTTCGTGGATGTCGCCGCCTATAACAGTAAGGTTTACTACGTTCAAGGGGACGTCGCGGCCCCAGGTCGCATGCCTGTGACCGGCAACGAGACGGTGCTCGACGCGCTCAACTACGCCGGCGGTCTGATTCCGTCCGCCGCGCCTCAGAATATCCGTCTGGTCCGCCCGGCCCCTCCTGGCGCGTGCTGTCAGCAGACGCTCCCGGTCAACCTCGCGGCGATCGTCAGCGGTGGCGACCCGACCACGAATTACCAGATCATGCCCGGCGATCGCTTGATGGTCTACCGCGACCCGATCGTCCGAACCACGATCTTCATCGACCGGATTGCCGCGCCGTTCCAGACCGTTGTGAACTCGGTCCTTCAGTACAGCTTCGCGGCTCGAGCGGCCAAGACGATCAATGCTCCGATCTTCGCCACGGGAACCGGGTCGAACGTATCGGGGGCACAATTGCCCATCCAGCCAGGTGCTCGGTAATGCCGTCACCTGCCTGAGCCCGATCGACTCGCCTCTCATCTGACCTGGATTCCAACCCTGCCTGTCTGAATTGTCACGGGCGATGCCTCCTCGACCTTCAACGAGGACCAGCATCGCCCGTGAACTTTTCTTGCGGCGACCGAGGTCGCCCCGTAGACTTTCTACTCCCCTAATCTCGGAGTCACCGGGCCCGGTCCGAGCTTGCCCTACCGCACCTTCACCATTTGAGAACTGACCGATGCTCGAGCCTTCCCCTCGCCCATGTTCGACGATCCTGGCCGCATTGTTCCTTTGCCTCGTCTTCGTCACCGTGGGGAAAGGTCAGGACGACGACCTCGAACTGGAGCGTCCTGGCCTGATCGCCTCGATTTCCTCCACACAGCAACCTGATCGGGTTGTTCGTCGAATCGAGTCGGGCCTCAGCGGACAGTGGGATCAAGGGGCTCCCGACGCTCGAATATCCGCCGACCAATTCAAGGTCACCTGGTCGGGTCTCCTTCTGATTCAGTCGCCCGGTGTCCACCGGTTTCACTGCCGTACGGATGGGGCGTTCGAACTCTCGATCGCTGATAAGGTTGTGCTTCGTGGAGAGGGAACGGACGTTCGGCTCACCGATCCGGTTGAGCTTCGAGCGGGCTTCACCCCCATCACCCTGGTCTACCGCCATAAAAGCGGGGACGCCCACGTCGCCATGGACTGGGAAGGTCCAACCTTTGGCCGAGAGCCCATCCCCTCCCACCTGCTGTTTCACGATTCCACTCAACCCGTCGAGCTCGACCTGTTCGAAACAGGGCGGCGGCTCGCCGACCGCCTCGGATGCGCCAATTGCCACAAGCTGATTGACCTGCCGACGCATCCGAATCACGGTCCGGCCCTCGCCGACTCGGGTCGTTCGATCAACCCGGCCTGGCTCGACCTCTGGCTTCGAGACCCGGGCTCGGTGCGGTCCGGCACGCGCATGCCCACCTTTGGAGCGGGGTTTTCGGTGAAGGAAGCGGCGGATCTTCGCGCATTCTTGACGAGCCTCCCCTCGAAGGCCTCCGAGATTAGCGCCGAGGGGAAGATGGCCTTGAACGTCGCGAGTCCCGCGAAAGGTCGACTTCTGTTTCGTTCCCTCGGTTGCCTGGGGTGCCACACTCGAGGTGAAGCTCCCTCGCCAAACCCAACCGCGCCCGACCTTTCGGATTTGCCTCACAAGCGAACGGTGGATTCCCTAACCTCCTTTCTCGGCCCGACGCGCGTTTCCAAATCCGGATCGAAGCACCGGCACGACCTGAAGCTCAAAGTGGACGAGGCGGCCCATCTCGCCGCTTACCTCGCGTCGAATGAAGACCAGGCCAAGCCGTCCACCGCCGCCGACCAGTCCCCGCCGAAGGGGGATGCGAACCGAGGGCGGCGTCTTGCCGAGTCCGCCAACTGCGCTTCGTGTCACTCCATTCCGGGGCTCAAGGCCAAGCCGGCAAGGCAAGAACTGTCGGCGGGCCTGTCAGGTGAAGCGGGTTGCCTCTCGGAACATCCGACGGGGCCGTTCGTCCCTCGGTTCTCCCTCACGGGTGACCAGCGCAAAGCGCTTCGCGCGTTTATTCAAGGCCTGCCCAAGCAGGCTTCGCCGACCAGCCGGCAGACCCTGGCGAATGATTCGATCCGTCGACTCAACTGTCTCGGCTGCCACGCTCGAGACGGTGGTGGAGGCAAGGAGCTTGGCGAACGGATCGCGGAACACCTGGCGTCCGACCCCGAGCTCGGCGGTTTGAAAGGGACGCTGACGCCCCCCAACCTGACAGGGGTGGGAGACAAGCTTCAGCCGGAGTACCTCGGCCGATCCGTTCGCTCCACCGCCCCCACGGCTCGTCCCTGGCTGTCCGTCCGCATGCCGACCTTCGCTTTCGAGCCTGGTGAAGCCGACGCCATTGTCGCCAGTCTCCAGAACCAGGACCGCATGTCGGCGAAGCCCGACCCGCGCAATGAAGTGGTTCAACTCAAACCCGCCGAGCTCGATACCGCCGCTCAGCTCATCGGGCAGAAGGGTTTTGGGTGCATTAACTGTCATGTCCTCTCCGGCCGCATCCCGCCTGGAGGGGAGCCCGAGACACTCGGCCCTGACCTGGCGCTGGCACATCTCCGCATGCCCGAGCGCTACTTCCATCGCTGGATTGGGAATCCGCAGCGGATCATCGCGGGGACGCCCATGCCCCAGTTCATCAAGCCGATCGAAACGCAGTCCGGCTCACTCGACGATCAGCTCAACCTGATCTGGAGACTGCTCGCGAGTGGCAAGTTGAACGAGGTCGCTTCGGCAAGCTCGAGAGTGGTCCTCAAGCACGACGGTGATCGGGCCCTGATCGTTCGAGACATGGTGCTCTTACCCGACGCGCCTGACACCAAATTCATCCCGCGCTCCCTAGCGATTGGCCTGAAGAACGACCAGACCCTCCATTTCGACGCGGACCGCCTTTCCTGGCTCTCGTGGTGGCACAAGGGATTCCTCGCGCGCACGAAGTCCGGACGTCTCTGGGAATGGCATCCGGAAGGAGAACGGCTCTGGATCACTTCCGCTCGACGTCCCCCCATCGTCTTCCTCCAACCGGAAGGGCCGCCACTCCTCCCCGAAGAAGTCCGTGAACGATTCGGCCGACTTGAAGAGGTGACTTTCGAGGGGCAAAACGTTTCGTTCACCTACTCTCTGAATGGACCAAGGCAAACGACCGTGAAGGTCGCCGAGCACATCCAGCCGACCGACTCAGGTTGGGAACGAAGTGTGACGGTGTCGGGGGTTCCCGAGGGATTGAGGCCCGCGCTCCTCGAACAGCCGCCAGGAGGCCAATGGACCTGGACCGTCGGAACCAGCACGGTCGCACTCCGGTTCCTCGATGAGGACCGGAACGCCCCCGCCACGTCATCCCTTCCAGGCGAGTCGGACACGCGAGTCCTCCCCTTACCTCCCACCGGACCAGGCGAATTCAAGGGCCGAGTCCGCCTTGAAGTCAAACCCCGATAACTCCAGTCCATTGTCGCGAGCGCACACGCTCCTACCGCGTGTGCCGTGTGCGCTCGCTCGCAAGCCTCGCGACCGGTTTCGATTGGAGCGGCTCACCTTCGCTCAGCGTAAGCGCAAAAGACGTCCTCTCGCCTTTACTGTTAAGCTTTTGTAGAATACGATTGCAATCATCCTGCCCCCGCTGCCTGCCTCGAGGGAATGCGATGTCGCCGCTGGAATCGTCGATCGCTTCGCGCCCAGGAATTCTCATCTCCTGGGCCTGCCTGCTTGCCACGAGTTTCGTGTTGGGCGCCGAGCCGAGCCCTTCCTTCTCGAAGAACCAGGCGCCGAGTTTCGCTACCGAGGTCACCCCGTTTCTCTCAAAGTACTGCATCAAGTGCCACGGTGAGAAAAAGCCCAAAGGGGGAGTGAATCTCGCGAAGTTCAAGGATGAAGACGCGATCACAGCGAATCAGAAGCTCTGGCATCTCGTGCTCGAGAACGTGGAAGCGGGAGACATGCCGCCTGACGGTGCTCGACGCCCTTCTCGGGCTGAAGTCGAGCAATTGGTTCAGTGGAACGAGGACACCCTGGCCAAGCTCGACTGCGGACGAGAGATCGACCCTGGCCGGGTCACCATGCGGCGATTGAATCGAGCGGAGTACAACAATACGATCCGCGACCTGCTCGGCATTGATTTCCATCCCGCCGACGACTTCCCCTCCGACGACGTCGGGTATGGGTTTGACAACATCGGCGACGTGCTCACCCTTCCCCCGCTGCTGATGGAAAAATACCTCGAGGCGGCCGAAACCATCGCCAGGCAGGCGATCGTTACGGGCACCACCGCGGAGGGTCCCCTCAAAGCCTGGGACACCGATGCGCTCCCCTCTCAAGCGGGGGGCGTCCCGATCGATGGAGCACGGGTCTTGACCTCCAGAGGCCAGATTAGCGTGGATTTCACCGCTCCTTACGCGGGGGAGTACACGCTCAAGGCCAGGGCGTTCGGCCAACAGGCTGGTCCCGAGCCGGCTCGGATGGCGTTCTTGATCGATGGGAAGGCGGTCGCGCAGGTTGATGTCAGCGCGACCCACGAGCAGGCTGAGGTCTACGAGGCCAAGGCCCGCCTCGAGGCGGGACATCGACGTTTTTCGGTCTCGTTCCTGAACGACTACTACAATCCCAAGAGCACCGATCCCAAGCTCGCCGGTGACCGCAACCTGGTCGTGGAGTCGCTCGAGCTCCACGAAACAACCGACCCGAAGGAGCGCAAACCGCCGGAGTCGCACACGCGCATCCTCTTCAAGTCGCCGACTCGGGAAACCAGGGATCAATGCGTTCGAGAGATCATCGAACGTTTCGCATCTCGCGCGTTTCGACGTCCCGTGACGCCCGGCGAAGTGGCACGGCTGGTCAAGTTGGTCGACCTCGTCGAGCAGAGTGGCGACTCGTTCGAGCAAGGGATCCAGGTGGCGGTCGAAGCGGTACTCGTCTCCCCTCAGTTTCTGTTCCGCGTCGAAATCGACCCGAGACGCCAGGCGAAGGATAAGTCTCCCGTCGCGCTGTCACACCCAATCAACGACTTTGAACTGGCTTCGCGACTTTCTTATTTCCTTTACAGCAGTCTCCCCGACGACGAACTTTGGCAGCTTGCGCTTGCGGGCAAGCTCAAGGAGGGGGACAACCTCGAGAAACAGGTGCGACGGATGCTGCGCGACCCGAAGTCGCGAGCCCTGGTCGACCAGTTCGCGACCCAGTGGTTGCAGATTCGCAACCTGAAATCGGCAAATCCGGACAGGAAGCAGTTTCCCGCCTTCGACGAACCACTTCGCGAGGCCATGCAGGAGGAAACCGAGCGGTTCTTCGAGCATGTGATGCGCGAGGACCAGAGCATCCTGGACTTCATCGAGGCGGATTACACCTTCCTCAACGAGCGACTGGCCCAGCACTATGGAATTCCCAAGGTGGAAGGCACGGACTTTCGCCGGGTGAGCCTCGGAGGAAACACGCAACGAGGTGGAATCCTCACCCAGGCGAGCATCTTGACGGTGACGTCGGATCCTTCCCGGACCTCGCCCGTCAAACGAGGTAAATGGATCCTCGAACAGATCCTGGGAACACCGCCGCCACCGCCGCCGCCCGACGTCCCCGAGTTGAAGGAAGACGGAGCGCAGCTCTCGGGGAGCCTGCGGCAACGCATGGAGCAGCATCGATCCAACCCGAGCTGTGCATCCTGCCACGCCCGCATGGACCCGCTCGGCTTCGCATTCGAGAACTACAATGCCATTGGAGCCTGGCGCGATCAGGATGGTCCCTATCCGGTTGATAGCTCGGGCACGCTTCCCTCGGGCCAGTCGTTTGAAGGGCCCGAAGGGCTTAAGGCGATCCTCAAGGAAAAGCGCGAGAACTTCGCCCGCTGTCTCGCTGAAAAAATGCTCACCTTCGCCATCGGGCGAGGTATGGAAGAACCCGACCGATGCTCACTCGACCTGATCGTCTCCGGCCTGGAGTCGGATGAGTATCGGTTCTCCCGTTTGGTCCTCGAAATCGTGAAGAGCGAACCGTTCCAGAAGCGAAAAAACCGAGGGTTTCGACGATGAGAAGGTCAGGACTTCCGCTCTCGCGGCGTACGGTGCTTCGCGGACTGGGTACGGCGATCGCCCTCCCCTGGCTCGAGGCCATGGGAACCGCGCGGGCCCTTGCCAACCCAAAGGAAGGGGCGAAGGGGGTTGAATCCCCCCTCCGGATGGCCTTCTTCTACGTGCCCAACGGCGCCCACATGGCCGATTGGACCCCCAGCGAGTTGGGGTCGTCCTTCACCCTTCCTCATATCCTTGAGCCACTGGTTCCCTTTCAGAAGGACCTCCTGGTCCTCAGCGGTCTGGCCCAGCACAACGGGTTTGCACTGGGGGATGGTGGAGGCGATCATGCGCGAGCACTCTCCACCTTTCTAACGGGCTGCCACCCCTTGAAAACCGATGGCGCCAATATCAAGGCGGGGATTTCGGTCGACCAGATCGCGGCGAAGCAGGTTGGAGGCCGGACCAGGTTTCGATCACTTGAACTGGGGATTGAACGCGGAGCCCAGTCGGGGAGCTGCGACACGGGATATAGCTGCGCCTACTCCTCGAACATCTCCTGGATTACCGAATCGACCCCAATGGCCAAGGAAGTGAACCCTCGGCTGGTGTTCGATCGGCTATTCGCGAGCCAGGCCAAGGGGTCGGCGGCCACCCGTGCGCGCCGTGAGCTCTACCGCAAGAGCATTCTCGACTACGTGCTCGAAGATGCCTCGGCGCTGAAGGGCCGGCTCGGTATCTCCGACCAGAGGAAGGTTGAAGAATATCTTACTTCACTTCGCGAGATCGAACGCCGGGTCGAAATGGCCTCCAACGCCCCCGTCAAGGATCAGCCAAAACTCGCGCGTCCCACTGGCATCCCGAAAGAGTTCAACGAGCACGTCCGCCTCATGTGCGACCTGCTGGTGCTGGCCTTCCAGGGGGACATTACCCGTATCAGCACGTTCATGTTCGCGAACGAGGGGAGCAACCGCAACTTCCCCGACATGGGAATCCCCGAAGGGCACCACACGCTCTCGCATCACGCGGGCGACCCTAAAAAACATGAGAAAATCAAGAAGATTAACCGTCTTCACGTGAGCCAGTTCGCCTACTTCCTCGAAAAAATGAGCTCGATTCGGGAAGGGGAAGGGACGCTGCTCGACCATTCGATGATCGTGTACGGCAGTGGGATCAGCGATGGCAACCGCCACAACCACGACGATCTGCCCATCCTCCTCGCGGGCAAAGGGGGCGGAACCCTCCAAACCGGCCGACACGTGAAGTATGAGCGGAACACTCCTCTCAATAATCTTTACCTTTCGATGCTCGATCGCGTGGGAGCATCCGTCGACGGCTTCGGAGACAGCACCGGCCGATTGCCTAACCTCTGAGCTTGGGGTTTGAATAAGTCTGCTTCATTGAGACAAAGGCCTCCCGTCTTGTGGAGGCCTGTTCTCTTTCAGAAACGAGACGAGCCAGGTCCCATTTGAGTTCGTTCATTATGATTTCCGACTCACGGACTCGCGATCAATCAGACTTAGTCGGGATCTTCCGCGGGTTCGCTCGTCTCCCGGACTCGATTCAAGATTACGAACTCCGCTGGCAAACGTGTGGGCCGGCCAGCAACCTGATCACAGAGCGTCACCTGGCCCAGAGTCAGTAGACCAGCCAAGACGAAGTAGAATAGCAGGTTAAGGAGTATGAGAGTCAGGGTAACTTCGCCATCCATTTCATGCGAAAAACTGGCAAACCTGTTGAATTCATCGTATGAGCAGATTGCGATTGCTTCAACGAGTGGGGAGCATCCAAGTAACACCCATTCGCTACGGCTGTGATTAAAAAAGACTGGCAAAAGACAAAACAGATATCCAACATTAATAAAGCCCAGAAGTCCTACCGTGGCCGCCAAGGCCTTGGTTGAGTTCTTCAACAATAAGGACAGTACCCCTCCCAGCGCGGCGGCGAACCAGAAATAGAACACGGTCGCGACCAGAACCGTTGCGAACCCCATGGGATGGATTGAGCCAAGAGCGACTCCCAGGAGCAGGTAGGCCAGCCATAGTAAGATAAGATAACGTTGGGAGTAGAACGATCCAAGCATCTTCGCACGCACAATCTCCATGGAATCAAGCGGGGTTGAAACGAGGCTTAGCCATGTGTCGGATTCCAGCTCACTCGACCAAGCCGTGGCAGCCACGCACGCCATCGCCAGAGCAATTAATACGTACAAGACGACACAAATCGTTCGTATCCAGACTTGAAGATGAACCCTCGACCCTGTGATTCCCAAGTCTCCATATCCGAAGCTAACGACTTCCGCATAGGCATTTTTCGCATACGGCCAGCAATACGCAATGCTCAGGATCACAAGGACAAGCAATGACAGCATACCCCCCAATCTCACCAGGGGCCCGTAACGAGTACAGAAGCATTCTTTCCAGATCATAGGGTCGTCGCCGCACGCGGGACGCGGAAGGACTCTCCTCCGAATCCCGTACCAGCGTGATGAGAAGGTCGCGCCTCGACTTTCCAACTTTCGACAGACGGGCCTCAGTCGGAGGGCGGCAAGGAAGACTAGGCCAATTCCGAAAACCAATTGAAAGCCAGACATGCTCAAGAAGTCGGAAATCGCGAGCCCAGAGCGATTACCACTCCCCCGGGAAGCTCGATCGATCTGGTCGAGTCGAACCATCAAGTCGATTGGACAGGTGAGTGCAATGGATTGAAAAGCGTGTTCGATGTACTTGAGGAACCAAGGAGTGGATCGCGTGGCGATCACATCGTGAAGGGCCTGTGCGATACTTGGCGTAAGTAGCCATGCCAGTTCCAGTACGTAGGTGAAGAGGATGGCCCCGCGCGGTCGTCTCGCATGAACCGAGACCAGAATCGCGACCGCCGAGAGGAGCCAGCACGTCGTCAGACTCAGGAGAAAGATCATGGTGATGAGCCAGGGATCCACTCCTCCGAAGAGACTAACCAGGCTTGTGATGGGCAACGTGGCCGCGACCAAGAGCACCAGCACGAGCATGCGTGAAGTGAGTTTTCCGAGGACGATCTCCCGGCTCGTCAATTGGCTTGCAAGAAGATAGAGCAAGGTCTTTCGTTGGCGTTCCTCGGCGATGACTCCCGCGACGAGCGCCGGAGCCACCAGAAAGATCGCGCCAAACTGGATGACCAAGATGATCGAGAAAATCGTCTCACCCAGGTTGGCAAGCTCCCAAAGTTGAAGCCCTTCATCAAATCGTGAGGACCGACTCCCCCACAACCGCGGATTCGACACCCAAATGAAAACGAACAAGGCCAGACCGTACAGGAACCTGATCAAGTAGTACCGAGTTCTCCGGGCCACGAGCTTGAGCTCGAACTCCAGGACGGGTCCAATCCACATCGAACAGTTCCTCGAGCTCGAGGGTCTCGGCGCGCATCCTAACGATCCGCTATCGTCAAGAGTGTCTCTTTTAGTCGGTCAGGCCGATCAAAGTGAAGAGGTCCGATCGCGTTGCCGCGGAGAAATGGGAGAGAACCCCATCCCGCCGAACCGTATGACCTTCAGGTTTGCCCAATCCCACGAACTGATTCGGGACGAGAGTCCAAGCCAGGAATGAGGTGAGTTTTGTCTCGCGAAGCGAAGGTGTCACACGTGGTGGTCTTTGGAAGACCGGGTAGCGGCAAGAGTAGCCTGGCGGAGCGAATCAGTATCGAACACGGGTTCTCGGCAATTCGGACGGGGGAATTGCTCCGTGACGCGATCAGACGTGGTGATGAACTGGGACTTCAGGCAGGCGAATTGATCAAGGCGGGCAACCTGGTTCCAGATGAAATCGCGGCGGCCCTCCTCGAGCAAGAACTCCGGGCCCGGGGCTCGCGGCGCATCTTGCTCGATGGCTTTCCTCGCACCATCGGTCAGGTCGCGATTCTCAAGCAGTTCGAGTCCACCCTCGACTTCCACGTGAGTTGCTACCTCGACATCGCGGTCCGTCCTGAAGTGGCCACCACGCGAATGGGGGGCCGACGGGTCTGCCCCTCATGCGGAGCAACGTATCACCTGGTCAACCACCCCCCGAAAAAAGCGGGGGTATGCGACCTGGACGAAGCACCGCTTTTGTGCCGGCAGGACGATACGGTCGAAGTCATTGAACGCCGCCAGCGAATTCACGATGAGAACGCACTTCCTGTCCTCGAATACTACCGGACAAATGAGCCGGGGCGGTTCAAGGAAATCGATGGTGAAGCCCCGTTCGACCTGGTGTACGCTCGAGCCTGTGAAGCGCTTGGCCTGGAAACCCATCCCGCTCCCGGTTGACTTGTGATCTTGGACGTTCTGACTCACCAACGATCCGCGGACTTTCTCCCATGTGTCTCGTGGTTCCCCTGGCTTGCCCCCGAGCAACGCCAGGGGGAGCTTCCAAGACAATCTGGTATGGCCCCCACACGATCTCTCAGAAGGCCTGGTGCATTTTAGTATTCGTTATCGCTGATCAATCCTCCATCAGAACGATTCCCCAGCATCTGAAAGATTTGTGGATTAATCGACGATTTCATAAACCGTACGGAACCGTCTCCGAACACGCAGTTAGCCCCACCAGGATGGGGACTGCTGAATCCGCCAACCATCCGAGCCTCGGCATCGGTCATTGAGGCATTCGCATCCGGCGCATTTGGGTCCACGAATCCAGGCGCCGGCGTCGTGGCTGGGCTGGTCGCCGATGTATTGGGGGTGCTCCCCGTGTTTCGCAACGTTCCAGGTGTCCCGGACATCCAACCGAGATCCACGAGGCTCGTCCGTTTTTCGCCCAGAAAGATCGTCTGAGAGCTTCCATCAGTGAGCTCTTCGTAGCGGGTCGAACTATTCAGATAGAACGTCCCATCGTTCTTCTCCGAAATCGGTGCCTCGCTACCGTTATGACAGGCGACATAGTTGTTCGTGCCGATCGCTTTGCCAAGCATCCCGGTTAGACCGTCGGACGGGCAGATGAGTGTACTGATCGTGAGCGATCGTACGGTCGAGTTGGATGTGTCATAGGCACCGAGCTGAAAATTCGTGTTTAGAAACACGTTATTTCGTTCGATGTAAGGCAAAATCTGCGTAATCCAGCTCAGATGGTGCCCCTTGGGCCGATTCTCGATCGGTCCCTTTGGATTCAACACTCCCGCCGGATACACCTCGAACGATGACTCATAGTTTTGCAGCGCGATGCTAAGCTGCATCATGTTGTTCAAGCACTGCGATCTCCTGGCGGCCTCACGCGCGGCTTGCACGGCGGGAAGCAACAACGAGATTAGAACGGCGATGATGGCGATGACCACCAAGAGCTCGATGAGCGTGAACCCTCTCGGTTCGCGTCGGGGATTGAACATTATCAATACTCCAAATTGCGAATAGGCGTTTGGCTTGAATTGGTGTTTGATCCAATGGGCAGCAGGGGTGAAGAAAGGAGAAACAACGGGTCCGGTCTAGTCTGGACTCGATTCGAGGAACCGGAAACCAACGGATTGGGCAAGTGGTTCAGCTCAGGGCTGAGTCTCTCGAGCTCCGTTTTCTTCGAAAGAAACCGTCACGGACTTGCTCAGTCGAATTCGGTTCGGCGAGGTCGGGGGATAATCCGCGACCACTTGAACACGCTTTTTCCCGGAGGCGCTTGGAACCCGCTCAACCTTGATTTCGACCTGCCCCGGCTCGGGTTGCATCCAGTCGTCTCTGGAGAGTTTCCAGACTTCTCCCTGGTACGCGCCGTTCGACTTCTTGAGTCGAGCCAGCGCCCGACTGACCGCGGATTCCGCCAGCCATTCCGCCTGGAGTCGGTTTTCCTCTTGCTTGAGCCGCTTGTGCTCGAGAAGTCGCAATCGCAAGATGACTCCAGAAATGGACATAAGTACAACAAGGCAGACGAGCACGATCGCCGTGATCGCTCCCTTACGAGGCTTGTCCCGAGCAAGCCGCGATCCACTCACCCCCTTCGATGCCTGGGTGATCATCGGTCGCTCCCCCCTCGCGTGTCCGCGTCAAGATCCTTGCCGAGCATCGCGACTCCGCCCGGATCCCTCTTCAAAGCCCGGGTCGCCCCTGGCCGAGCTTCCAAGTTAAAGGACACGAGCTCGGCGCTTCCCGTCCGAGCGGCTGAAAAGGCAAGTTGCGTCCCAGATGCGATCCGGTAAACCTCTTTCCCTGACACTTGCGACTCGGGGGATTTCCTGGACCGGACGACTCGTCCCGGCTCGACTCGATAGGAGATTTGCTCTCCCCGCGGCAAGGTGAGCTCGAGAACCTCCTCGTTCTGACGCTCGTCGCCAGCGGCTGGCGTGGAGCGGATCGCCGCATGCACATCGCGTCGGAACTGGCGAGCGAGTCGATCTCGGTCGACCGCGATGAGACGTTGAGACCGCTCGGCACGATCAAGCCGCATCAATCCGTGGAGCAGCACCGAGCACACGCCCAGCATGAAGACCAGCGAGGTCAGCACCACCACCATTTCAATTAACGAATAACCACGCCTATTTTTCTTCATGATTTTCCTCCACCGGATCGACCCAGGTGGTCAGGCGAATGGGGGCTTCCCAGCGGCCTGCTTGTCCCCGCCATTTCAGGGAAACCGTCAACCGCGTCGCTCCTTGCTCGGGGTCTGGTTTTGTATCAATGGCAAGCTCGGCCTCTGGCAAACATTGCTTCGCTTCTCGCGAGAGCTCCAGTTGCTTCAAGACCCGTGGAGAGTGTGTCAGCGAGGCGTCCGCCGTGATTCGTTCCATCACATTCGCGACCTCCAACAAGGCGTAATGCCGCCGGTCGGCCGATCGTCGAGAGTTGGCGATCCAACTCAAGGTTTGTGTGGTTACGGTCATGGCAACGACCACAATCAAGGTGCTTACGGCCAGCTCCACCAGCATGGTCCCTCGCCGGTTACCAGAGCATCGGGGAGACTTGATCATGAGGTCAGCAACTCCATGATTCTCACCAGTGGGAGGAAGTATGCGAGACATGTGAGGCCAATCAAGATCCCAGTGGAGATCAGGACGAAGATTGAGAAGCCGTGAGAAAAGGCCTCGAACCGTAGCAGAAACCGGCGTTCGTACCGTCGCGCGGTCTCACGCAAGACCCAGGAGAGGTTGCCAACCCGAGTCGCCGACCTCATGAACACCGCGTCCCCTGATTTCAGGAGGCCATGATGCACAAACGAATCAACCCAGTCCGTCCCATGGTTGAGATCGACCAGCACATAGCCCAACCGTTGTCGCATGGAGCGAGATGGATACCAGGTTGCCAGTTGCCCGATGGCGGTCGTGAGAGAATGTCCTCCCTCCACCAACCAGGACAGCGACTGCAACACAAGCGACGCATGTCGTCTTGAGGTCACCGGGCCAAAGAGAACCCTCTCGACCAGATAGCTCCCATTCGTCGTCGGGCTGAGGACCAATACCGCGATGAGGCAAAGCTCCGCTGCGAACAGGAGCAGCACAAACAAGAAATTGTGCCCCAGGAATTCCTCTATGCTGATGACTGTCTGCGTCAGCTCCGGGAAAGGGACACCAAAGTCACTAAGAATGGCGCGAAATTTTGGGAGGATGAAATAAAAGAGAAAGGCTGAGACAACCTGAACGTTGACTAATATGGATAACAAATAAATGATTCTTCCAATCACTCTGGATCGCGCGGCGTTGAACTGATGCCGATCCGAATTCGTTTCGGCAATGACCTTGGCAAGTTGTCCTGTCTGAGTTCCAACCCTGACGAGGACTTCGGTGTCGAGCGGCAGAACGCCGGGATAGTGACTTAACACGTCCACCAGACTCGCGCCGTGATTTAGGTCATCCGCGATCGCACGAATATTCGCCGGGAACCGTCCACGAAACTGGCTGGCAATGGCCTCAAGCGCTGGAGCCAAGGGGAGTTCGCGGGCTGTGGCGTTGGATAGCATTGACAGGAACGCCTCCTGGTCACCGGATTGCGTGCGAAAGATCAGGAGAATCTCGCCTCCGATAATGGTCAACAGAACGATCAGGCCAACCACGGGAACGGGCGATTGGAGCAAGACCACCAGCCAGGCCAGCATCGCGCAAATGAGGACCAGACAAAGGAGGTGGCGGAGTCCAAGCTGCCAACGCCCCAGCCGGAGAATCGCCGAGTTTGGGCCGATGGATCGGCCCGAAGACTTCCCGGTTTCACGATTACTGGAACGCGCCACGGAGTATGTCCCTTCGCAAATGCGAGTGAGAGAGCTAACCTGATAACCAGCCGATGAGTTGGAAGAGTGGGAGGACGCCAGCCAGTACGATCAAAAAGATCCCCCCCGCCACGAACCAACCCGCCAGGAATCCGCCGATCAACCGAGCCAAACAGGCCTGCCTGCGTGCCCAGGCCTCGTGGAGATCGCCCGCGAGTAAGAAGACCTCCGCCAGGGCCTGATTCGATTCGGCCCACTTCAAAAGGCGGAAAAAACCGCCCGGGAACAACTCGCGCCTGGTGAGCGACTCGGACAACGAAACTCCTGACGCGACATCGTCACAGACCGCCAAGGCGCCTCGTGCAATCCGCTGGTTCCGCACGGTGTCACCGGCCACACTCAAGGCACTCGTGAGTGGGACCTGGTTCTGTAGCAGAACCGCCAGCAGGCGTGAGAACTCCGCCAGGTCGCAGTGATGCCAAACCGAGCCTAGCAATGGAATTCGGTAGGCCAGTCGATGAAGCTTGCCCCGACTCATCCACTGGTAAAGACCACACGCCATCACAAGCAGAATTCCTAGCCCCAGGGCGGGCTTCCACAGCCGATCGATCATCGCGCCCGCCGAGATCAAGAAGCGAGTGAGTTTCGGGACGGGACGGCCAAAATCGAAGAAGATCTGGGTCAAACCCTGATACAAAAATAGACTTACCATGGAAAAAATCGCCGTACCCAACACCACAACAGTGATCGGATAGGCCAACCGCATCCAAAGCGAACGTCTGAGCTCCACTCCCAGGTTGATGTGGTTGGAATACTGTCCCAACAACTCCCCTAGGTTGTTACACTTGGTTCCGACCACGGCCAGTTCCTTCAAACGCTCGGGGATCCACGGTCCTTGCTGCTCCAGCGCTCCCTCCAGGGATTCCCCCATCTCGAGCGACCTAGCGAGGCGATCTATCGCTCGTCGAAGCCTCCGCTCCGGTAACTCCTCCGCAAGCGCTTTGAGCCCCGAGGCCAAAGGGAGACCGGTTCGTGTGACCGAGGCAAGGTGCTCGGCCAGCATCCGCCCTTCCTCCGCGGAGAGGGGACGGGCCGAGTCGTCCTCATTCATTGAATCGTTCATATTTGGTTTCTCTTCCTGTCGGATCGGATGTCTTCCTCGGTGCTGAAGAAAGGAGAGGAAGACGAATTTGTCGAGGTCGAGCGAGCGGGTCTCGGCGAAGGGCTGGATTAAATGGGGGGAAGAGCAAGACCTTCGAGGAGTCTCACGAACGGGTAATAGAGGCTGAGCCCGTAAAGTAAGGTCGCGGTCATTCCAATGGCGATCAGCAGCAAAGAAGGAAGGACATACCGGATCTTCTCCGCCTGAAAACTCGCTCGCTTGTGGTAGAGGTCACCGATCCGCCGCAACGAGAGGGACAGTTGAGGTTGGTCGTGCCCGGTCAGAAGCGCCCAGCGAATCAAGGGCGGAAACCGCTTGGTTCGCCAGTTCACCGAGTTCAGGTCCCCCTGGGTCAGAGCGGCCGCGATCTCGCGTGAAACACTCATCAACTCAGGATCCCCCGAGGCATCCGCGGCCAGAACCACCGCGCGGGGGTAAGGAACGCCGTGCTCGATCAATACCGCCAGGAGTTGGGCCAGGCTTGCCGCTTCTGACTGCTCGATCAGTCCTCGCATCCAGGGCAGCCACCTCCATGACCAATGATCCCGGCCCGGAAACCGCCGAGCTCGGCTTTGAAGTTTCCAGGTGACGAGGAACCAGAGCACGATCAGGGGTAACACGGCCCCCCAAACCATTGCCCATTCACCCGCCTTCTCAAGCCCCCAAAGACCAATGGGTATTTCCATGCGAAAGGATTGAAACATGGTGATAAAACGGGGCACAACCCAGACCACGAGCCCGATAAAGAGAGTGTAAGCCAGCGTCAGAACGACGAGGGGATACCAGAGCGCCAGGCCAATCACGCGCCTGGTTTCGGCATACTCACTTACGAAACTCGCAATGTGCTCAAGAGCCAAGGGGAGCCGCCCCGCGCTGAGCCCCGCCTCGACGATCGCCAGGTAAACCGGCGGAAACTGGTTTCGTTCGGTCTCGAGCGCCTCGGTCAAGCTCATCCCCTGCTCCATTTTCTGAGAGAGGCTCAGGAACGTGGATCGGAGCTTCCCTCGCGAGTCGAGCCCGACCGCTCGCAACCCCTGGGCCAGGGGCAGACCGACCCGGCAAAGCGCGGCAATCTCCTCATTCAACGCGATCAACTGTTCGATCGAGAGAGAAGGTTGCCCCGAGATCCCCTTGGATTCGTCCACCATGCACGCCCCCTTGCCCATCCCTCTGACAACTGTGAAAGGCGATTTCACCACAATTGTAAGAGGAGGTCAAGAGTCTCTGCCTATGTTCAGGTGCAATCCGGAATTCGTTGAGGTTGGGGAACTAGAGCCGAGGGGGGAGGCCTGGTACGATCCATTGAGGCGAACCGTTTTGGCATTGAAGCGTCGAGGGGGTAGGAACAAGGTATGTCAGACTTTTTACTGACCACGTTCGCGATGCTCGCCACTCTTGGCCTTACCGATCCAACGGGCGGAGTGGAAAAGCCCGAAGCCCCTCCGACCGACTTCAAGTTGGTGATCTCGCTCTCGGGAGCCTCGAAGTCTCAGTCGGCTCGCCTCGAGGTGTTGGTTCAAAGCGGACGCGCTTATCAATTCGACCCGGGCCCCCCACTCGAGGTGGCCATTTTTGATGCCAGGGCCAGTCGGGTTGAGTTGCTCAATGTTCGGTCGGTGCTACGATCCGAAGTCTCATTGAAACGTTTGGAGGAGTACCGGAGAGGACTTCACGACGCCATTGAGAAGGCGGCGGCGAAGCGCGAAGCTTTGGGAGGCCGGGGTAATCTGCTCACCGCCGCGATGAGTCGCGACTTGATCAATCCTCGCTTTTCAGTCCAATTCGACGAGCCGACTCGGAGTATTACCTTGTCCAACCCGAGCGTTGAGATCCAAGGCCGGGGCGAACCGGACTCTGACCAGTCCAGACTCAGCTATCTCCATCGAGCGCTGAATGCTCTGACCATTCTTGACTCGGCCCAGGACCCGCGGGGGTTACCCCCCTTTTCTCACCTTTCCGTGCTTCAGGAAATGATGGGGCAGCGAAAGCTTCGTCCAACGGAAATAGATGGTTTGTATCGGCTTGCGGGCCCGCCACGGAGAATGCGATGGACCTTTCAATGGGAGGAAGGCCTTGGAGAGTCTCAACTCAAGGCGATCGCCCGCGTCGACGCTCTCAAGTCGCGTGCCCGCTACGTGCGGTTTGATCAATATCGGGAACATACCGAGCGCCAACGAGCTCGCGAGTCGGAGCAACCTGACATCAAGAGATGATGAGATTCAGCTATTAGCGGGAAGGTCGCGTCTGGCAAATCCAAGGAGAGCGAGCACGATCCCCGTAACTCCAATCCCCCCCAGAATCAGGACGTGAAGGCCGAGATCCTTACCATTCACCGCGGCGGAGACAGGGTCGTAGGCTTTGAAGATCGAGTAGTTCCCGATCCATTTCCAATCTTCGAGGACGGGGACGTTGGCGATCACCAAAATGACAAAGCTCGTCAAGGTTGCCACCGAACCGATCAGATTGGGACGCCACCTGACCTGGTCGACCGCGGAGCACATGAGCGTGAATCCGTAGACAGCCAGCCCAAGGCCAAACAGGTTGAGAGCTGGCCGAGCCAGCATCACCAGCGTGGGCGGGGTATCCACCTTGTTGAAGTAGCCGCTCACGACTGTCCCGACGATCAAGCTCGACGAAAGGACAACCAATCCGAATACCGCCGAAACGATCTGGGAAGTCAAATAGGCAGACCTGGAGATCGGCCTGGATAAGGTTAGGTCCAGTGTGCCTCGTTCAATCTCGGCCGCGACACCGGCCGACCCTCGAGAAATCGCCCAGAGCAGGACGTTGATGAGGATGAAAGGGTGGTTCCACCATGCCACCTCGAACGCGACGGAACCCAGGTCGCTCAACTGCCCCTCGACCGCTCGAAAGGCAAGTCCGCGCATGCCTCGACCCGCGGACGTGGCACGTCTCAATTTTGCTTCGGTCAGCACGGTGATCACAACGGTGAGCCAGCTCAGGAAAAACAAGGCCAATGATGTGAGTCCGAGCAGCCAACGCGACTCGCGGCCATGCTTGCGGACCAAGGCGAGAAACGGAGTCATCGCGTGGTTGGCTCCACCTCGGCGGGTTTGGATTGGTGGTATTGCTCGTACAGACTCTTGAGGTCGTCTGTCCCA
>Ga0182745_1000696_pt1 | contig 35328 bp, 23 predicted proteins | sample eDN3rd30CKraftBY_FD_128523 | JGI IMG/M metagenome (GOLD analysis project Ga0182745, IMG submission 128523) | Enriched backyard soil microbial communities from Emeryville, California, USA - eDNA 3rd pass 30_C Kraft BY (version 2) (version 2) | ecosystem: Environmental > Terrestrial > Soil >...
GGCGCCGCACGGCCTCACGGTCGCCGGAAAAAGTTTCGAGCGCCACCCGGGTCTCGATCTCATCGCCCCGGCGCCAGGCCCAGCCGAACCAGACCGTGCCCACCGGCTTGCCCGGCTGCCCGCCATCCGGCCCGGCGATTCCGGTCACCGCCAGCGCCACCTGCCCGCCCAGGGTTTCCAGCGCCCCTATCGCCATTTCCCGTGCGGTGGCTGCGCTGACCGCGCCATGCGCCGCCAGCGTCGAGGGCAGCACGCCGAGCAATTTTTGCTTCAGGGTGTTGCTGTAGGCGATGACTCCCCCCAGGTACCATCCCGAGCTGCCTGCCACATCGGTCAATGCCTTGCCGATCCAGCCGCCGCTGCATGATTCGGCCGTCACCAGCCGACGTTCGGTATCCAGCAACTCCGACCCAACGCGGGTGGCCCAGTGCTGCAAGTCGCTGTCGGTGCTCATCCCCGGTACCTTTAAGGCGTGCTTGGACAATCCCACGATTGAAGCACCCTGACGTCCGAACCGCAATCAGGGAACTTGCGCATCTCATGTTGTTTTGTCAAAATAGGAAAAATTACAATCCGGGACAATCACGCAGCATCGGGGGAGGCTTTGAGTCCATGACCAAGCGTGCCAGCAACGGCCAACTCGACCGCTTCGACCTGCGCATCCTGGCCGCTCTGGCCGGGCGCGGACGCCAGACCATTACCGAACTGTCCAAACTGGTCGGCCTGTCGCCGACACCTTGCAGCGCTCGACTGGAACGGCTCGAAGCCGACGCGGCGATCCTCGGCTATCACGCCGATGTCGATGTCGAGCGCCTGACCGGCTTGAGTCTGTACTATGTCACGATCACGGCCAAACACTTCTCGCCTTCGCTGGCGCGGAAAATGGAGACCCTGATCAACGAAAGTCCGTACATCGTGGCCGCCGACGCCCTGTTCGGTTCGCTCGATTACATACTGCAGATCTATGCGCACAGCTCCCAGCATTACCATGAGATCATGGCGCCGTTCCTCGAATCCGAGATCGACTATCACACCTGGCCGGTGTCGCGCCGAGTGCTACGCCCGCAGACCCATCGACTGATCTCGCAGTTCACCAACAATCGCAGTTAAACCCGGGATCGGCGCGGTTCACACGGTGTCGTAATCCTCCAATCCCTTGATCTCCTCGGCGTCCGGACCGGGGGTCAGCTTGGCATCGTAGAAACCCGCGATGGCGTGGGCCATCTCGGAGGAACCGGCTGAAGCCAGATTGCTGAACACCACCACAGTAATACCGTCATCGACGTAGCGCGCGATGTGCGCGGTGAAGCCCTGCCAGCCGCCGCCATGCTCGATCACCCTGTGGCCGCTGATAGTGCGGATGAACCAGCCGAATCCGTAGTTCGCGACGTTGCGCGTGCCATCGTTCAGCACGATAGGCGTCCACATCTGTTCCAGGCTCGACTTCTTCAGCAGCGTATCGCCATAGAGCGCCGCATCCCATTTGGCAAAATCCAGCACGTTGACATGCAACGCACCGTCGCCGGTGGAGTTGTAGAATGGCGCAATCCAGTCCTGATTCTTCAACACCCCGCCCTCCAAACGATAACCCGCGACTCGATTGGGAACGACGGCGCTGTCACTGATGATGCCCGTGGCGCTCATGCCCAGCGGCTTGAAGATCCGTTGTGCCAGGAAGTCGCCGTAGAACTGGCCGGTAACCTTGCGGATCAGCATGCCTAGCAGCACATAATTGGTGTCGCAGTACAGCCAACGTTCACCGGGACGAAAATCCAGGCGCATGCTCTGGATGCGCGCGAGCGCCTCGTCCTCGGTCACTTGCCGCTGCAAGTTGAACGGGCCGAAAGGTTGCGTGCGCTCATGGTTCGCGTACTGCCCGAGACCGGAGGTCTGACCCAACAGGTGCTTCACCTTGATGGGCTGCCAGCTTGGCGGCGAGCCCGGGAAATATTGGGTGATGCTGTCCTCGAGCTTCACCCGGCCTGCTTCGACCAGCAGCATGACGCCGGTGGCGGTGAACTGCTTGCCCACCGAACCGGACTGAAACATCATTTGTGGCCGCACCGGCACGCCCAACTCCACATTGGCCAAACCATAGCCCTTGGCGAGCACGATCCTGCCCTGCCGATAAATCCCCACTTGGACGCCAGGAATGCGCTGCGCACGCATTTGCGCAGCCACATAAGCATCGATCTTGTGCAACGAATCCTTGGGCAAGGAGTCGCCGGTGGCGCCCCAAGCATGGGTCAACCCCAACAGGTTCATCCACGCGGCGACGGCCCACAGAATCAGCGTGGCGCGAGTGCGAGTGCTGCTCATCGATTTCCCCCTGCGGTCATGCTTCTATCACCATGCTCGAATCTGCCGCGCCCGCTCGGAGCGGCGCGGCCTCGTACGATCCGCGGTACGATCCAGCTAGCGCATCTTGTACTCGAAGCTGACACCGATCGAGCGCGGCCGATTGGTCAGGACGCGTTCGTATGCCGCGGCACGCGCATTGTTGGTGCTATACCAAGCCACCGCGGCGCGCTTGTCGAACAGATTATCGACGAACAGCGACACGCTCCACTCAGTATGGTTTACCCCGAGACGGAGGTTGCTGAGGAAGTAGTCGCCCTGCACTCTGGCCTGCTCGCCACGAGCAAAGTCAGCGTAAGAACGGCCGACATAGGTGTTGCCGAGCCGTACATAAGCGTCCAGCTCGGCCACCGGGAAACCGTACTCGAGATTCAAGGAACCGCTCCAGGGCGCAACATTCTGGGGCGACTTGCCCACGTAATCCGGATCCGCCACCGACTCCTTGATGCTTGCATCGATGTAGGAGAGCCCACCGTCGATCTGGATGCCGTGTGGCAGTGCGAACTGGTACTCGAGTTCCGCGCCATTGGACTCTGCGCGGCCCGCATTCACCGTGTAGCCGTAGCCGCAGTCCAGACTCACTCCTTGCTGCAACTGATCCCAGATTAGGTGATAGGCAGCCAGGTTCAGCTGCATGCGGCCCTCCAGCCAGCGCGTCTTGGCACCGAGTTCGTAGCTGCGCACCGAGTCGGACTCATACTGCGAAGGCACGTTGTGTTCACCACACACCGAGACCGGCACTACCGAATTGCCCGCGCCCGGCCGAAAGCCCTTGGCATAGCTCGCGTAGATCAGCTTCTCGGGAGCGGCATGGAATGAAAGTACCGCGCGCGGTTGCAGGCCGTTTTCCTTCGCTTGGCCGGTGGCGACGAACGGCGGGCCGTTGGTGGTGCCCCTGGCGTCGTACTTGAAGCTGGTGCGATACCAGAACTTGCGCAAGCCGACCGTGCCTTCGAGACGCTCGGTCAGCGGCACGGTCACGTCGGCGAACACCGCGGTCTGCCGCAGTTTCTCGTACTGGTCGCTGCTGTAGAAATCGTTGTCGGGCGTGACGGGCGCGCCGAACAGGTCGAGCGCTTCCGGTGGATTGCCATACTGCTGATAGAAGCCAGGAATGAAATAGTAGTCGTTGCGCAGATCGTCTTGGTCTTGATAGTACCCCCCGACCACCCAGTGCAGCGACGAACTGTCGCCGGACATGACACGTATCTCCTGGGTCCATTGGCGCTTGTCAGCGGTCTGATGATAGGGCGCGGAGAACGGGCCATCAGCCAGCGGTACGCCGGCTTCGCGCAATGGATTGAGGACCACGTCACGCGTCGGGTCGGTCTGGTCCTCGGACAGCCAACCGGTGCGCCGCAGATAGGCGGTGGTGCTGATGACCTGGATGTCGCCGATCTCGGCCTGGATGGTCAGGCTGGGCAGCGTGAAATTGTCCTCGTATCGATCGCCGACATCGAGCGGCGCCAAGTGAACCAGTGCGTTGCCGGGAACGGAGTCGTAGGCCGACAACGCCGACTCGCGCATCTGCTGGCCAAAGAAACCAGCGGTAATGCTCAGGAAATCGGTGGCATCGAAGCGCAGCAGAGTCCGTACCGTGGACTCCTCCATGGCGTTGACGTCATGAATTGTGCGCACGTCCCCCACGGCACTGCGTCCGGGACCGGAAAAATCGCCAATCTTTCTATCGATGTAACCCCCGGTCGAGGAATGGCTGCCCACGATGCGCACCGCCAGTCTGTCGCCGATCGGCACGTTGACCATGGCATCGAGCTTGTTGCTCGGCGCACCATGCTCGGTCATGTATAACTCGCCGGCCACTTTCGCGGCAAACGCCGCGGGATCGGGTTGATTGGTGATATAGCGCAACGTCCCACCCATCGCGGACGAGCCATACAAAGTGCCTTGTGGCCCGCGCAACACTTCGATTCGATTCAAATCGAAAAAATTCGGTTCGATGGCCGAGGTACCACCGTGCGCACCGGACTGCGACAGAGGAACGTCGTCCAGATAGACGCCCACCACCGGCAGTCCGCCCTGCGTGGCGATGCCCCGCATGGACATGTCACGCCGACCCTCGCCGGCAGAGTTCGCCGATAACCCGGGGATGTTACCCAGCAGGTCTTGCGAGTCACGAATGCTGCTGTTGGCCAGCTGCTCGCCACCGATGGCGCTGATGCTGAGCGGCACGTCCTGGAGGTTCTGGGTGCGCCGCTGCGCGGTGACCACCACTTCGGTGATGGTTTCGTGTTGGGCCATGGTCTCGGATCGAGTCGGCGCCTGAGTCGGTGTGGCGGCTGATTCTTGTGCGCGAACCGCTTGGGCCGTGAGCAGAGCGGTAAGTAGTACCGGGCAAGCTGCGGCATATCGGACGACTGGCATCACGATTCCTCCCCCGTAGGGCAAATTGTTGTATGGAGACTTGCTCTGACGAGTCGCCAGGGCAGCCATCCGGTAAACATACTAGCGGCAGCCATATGGCTACAAAAGTGAAAACAGTGGCCGGTGGACGCAACAATGCCGTGAAAGCTCTGTTTTGCAATCAAGGATGGTGGAATTTCCCTGCGGTCGGTCGAGCTGCGGCGGGCACACTGCTGCCATGCAATGCCCTGGCGCCGTCATCTTGATTCGCTTGCGCCGATTCGTTCGAGCCAATCCATCCGCTCAAGCAGCCCGGCAAGAGCACGCCCGTTACTCCATGGAGAAACAACCAATGTCCAGCAACACAGCGCAGAAATGGTTGCGCGTGATGATCACCACCGGCCTGACCTTGATGCTGCCCCTGCAGCAGTCCTCCTTGGCCCAAGAAGCAGCGCCGCCCGACTATCTGACCAAGGTACTGCATCGCAGCGCCAACCTGCAGCGACACCAACTGGTGCCCATGCGCGACGGTATTGGTCTGTCCACTGATATCTATAGACCCAAGGGCGCCACGGGCAAGCTGCCCACCGTCTTCATCCGGACACCCTATAACTTCGCCGAGCTGGCCGACATAGAACTGCTGTACGCGGTGGAGGCGGTGAAACGCGGTTACGCCTTTGTGATTCAGAACGAGCGCGGCCGTTACTACTCGGAAGGCAAGTTCCAGATCCTCGGCCACCCACAAACCGACGGCTACGATGCGCTCAGCTGGATCGCCAAGCAGCCTTGGTCCAACGGCAAGGTGGGCACCCTGGGCTGTTCATCCTCGGCCGAATGGCAGCTGGCGCTCGCGACGCAGCACCATCCCGCGCATGCAGCCATGGTCCCGATGGCCGCCGGCGCCGGCATCGGCAAAGTCGGCCGCTTTTGGGAACAAGGAAACTGGTTCACCGGCGGCGCGCCGCGCACACTGTTCGCGGTTTGGATCTATGAGGTCGACAGCCCCTTGCGTCCACAGATTCCTTCCGGTCTCGATCCCAAGATCCGCTCGCGGATTGCCCAATACAACGATCTGGACCCCGCCAAACCCAAGGTCGACTGGTCGCAACAGGTCGCACATTTGCCGGCTGCTGAGATGCTGTCCGCACTGGGCGAGCCGCCCGGCACCTTCGAAGAGTTGATCGTCCGCAAACCCGCCAGTCCCGAATGGCAGCAAGGCGGGCTGTATCAGCAAACCGATCGCTGGGGCGTGCCTGCGCTATGGTTCAACTCCTGGTACGACGTGTCCATCGGTCCGAACATGGAACTGTTCAATCACATTCGCGCCGCCGGCTCCAATGCCAATGCCCGTGACCATCAATACGCAGTCATCGGCCCACGTACCCACTGCATGTTCGAGGACATGGGCCCGGACGACAAAGTGGGCACGCGCCCGATGGGTGACACCTCGTTCGATACCGTAGGCACGGTATTCGCCTGGTACGACCGTTGGCTGAAAGGCGACCGCAAAGCGTTTCCCGACAACACACCGGCGGTGCGTTACTTCACCATGGGTGAGAATCGGTGGGACAACAGTGAACAGTGGCCGCCCGCCGCCGTCAAACCGATGCGCTTCTATCTAGACAGCAACGGCAAGGCAAACAGCGTGTACGGGGACGGCATCCTGAGTACTTCGCCAGCCAGCGGCAACACGTCCGACAGCTTCGTCTACGACCCTCTCAATCCGGTGCAAACCCTGGGCGGTGGCGACTGCTGCAACGGTGGCATCATCAAGCCAGGCGCGGTCGACCAGCGCCAGATCGAGGCTCGTCAGGATGTATTGGTCTACACCAGCGCACCGCTCACCAAACCGCTGCGCATCAGCGGCTTCGTCGACACGCTGCTGCACGTTTCCTCCAGCGCCAAAGACACTGACTTTGCCGTGAAGCTGGTAGACGTCACGCCCGAAGGAATTGCCTACATCATAGGTGACACCATCCTGCGCGCGCGCTATCGCGAAGGCTATGAGAAAGAGGTGTTCATGCAGCCTGGTGGTATCTACAAGCTGCAGCCGACACCGCTGACCACCAGCCTGGTGTTCGGCCAAGGCCATCGCATCCGCGTGGAAGTGACGTCTTCCAATTTCCCCAAGTTCTTGCGTAACTTGAACACCGGTGGCGACAACGTCACGGAAAAGAACGTAGTGGTGGCCACCAATCAAGTACATCACACCAAGGAGCACCCCTCGTACATTGAACTACCGGTGGTGGACTAGCGACCCAAGCTCGGAGGAGCGTTGCGACAACGCTCCTCCGCAGCTGCCAGTCACCATGATTTTGCCAGGGACAGTCCGATCTCACGCGGCCGGGTGTAGTTGAACAGGTTCGGGCCGATCTCATCACCGCCGGCAATGATGCTGCGCTTATCGGTTACGTTGTTGACGAACGCATCCAACGCCCAGTTGCCGTACTTCACCCCGGCCCGCAAATTCCACTGCACATAGGACGGAAAGGTGCTGCGCGGCGTCGCCCCTGATTGAAACGCACCTTTGCGTTCGCCAACGTAGACGAGCGAAGTCCCCACGAATCCATCCGCATCGGTCCACAGCGGAAATTCCTTGTCGAGGGACAGGTTGGCGGACATCCGGCCGCTGTAGGGCAGCCGGTCGCCGTCCTTGGCGGACCCCAAACTGGTCGCCGGAAGATCTTCCGTCAATTGCGCATCGTTGTAATTGATCCACGCCGCGACAGTCAGGCCGCGCAAGGGTTTTGCCTCCATCGACAGCTCGATGCCCCGGCTGTAGGCACGGCCGACGTTGTCCTGATAGGTCACCCCGAAGTCCGGGTTGAAGAGCGTGATCTGGATATCCTGCCAATCGATGTAGTACAGCGACGCATCGAACGAGATCGTGCGTCCCAACAGGTTGCCCTTGACGCCGAGTTCGTAGTTCCGGGAAGTGTCCGGATCGAACTGGCAGGGAACCGCGGTATTGCAGTTTATGTTGCCGCCGCCCGGGCGATATCCCGAAGCCAGCCGGGTATACAGCATCAGGTCGGGCGAAATCCTGAATCTCGGCGTCAGCAGGTAGTTGAACGAACTGTCGTGGACTTGCGCTTCCGGGATGATGGACGGATCTCCACCATAGAAGATGGGCGAGAGCGGTCCATGCCTGAGCGAGGAGAAGCTCTCGTCGATGTAGCTCAGACGACCACCCAACTGAACGTCGAACCGGTCCGTGATATCGAAGGTGAGATTGGTGAAGGCCGCATATTCTTCATAGGTGGCGGGCCCGATGACGGTGAGCAGCGAGCCGGCCCGGGCACCGGTGCCGGCGTCATTCGCAAACACGTTCCAGTCCGAACCGAATTTCTCACTGGTGTAAAACGCGCCCAGGGACCATTGGATGGACGAGCCGAGCGGCAGTGAGGCACGGATTTCCTGGGTGAATTTCTTGGAGTCCAGAGTGGCAACCTCCGTGGATCCATTGGCCTGGAAAAAGCTGTCGGCCATCGAATCATAAAAGGCAACCCCGTCTTCACTGACGGACGACTGGTCCTTGCTGTAACCAGTGATGGACACCAGTTCGACGCTGCCCAGTTCGCCGGTGATCGTGGCGCTGTAGGCTTGCGTCCTGCGTTCGCTGGCACCGGCGCCTCGCACGACGTCCTGCCGGAAATCGTTACCCAGCGACACATCGACGACTTCCGAGCCATGTGGCCGCAGCTTCTGTATCAACGCATTGAACTTGACCGAGAACCGTTCCGACGGCTGCCACAAGGCGGACAATCGGCCGCCCTCCGAGCGCACTTCATTGACGCCGTCCTGACCGGTGCGGACATTATCGATATAGCCGGGATCCAGGCGACTGAAGCCGCTGACGCGAATTGCCAGCTCTTCGCTCAGCGGCACGTTCGCCGAGCCGCGCACGCTGTAGCCCAGACCATCGCCACCGGCGATGTGATTCGATCCCACCTGCAAGCGCCCGCTGACGTCCGCGGTTGATGGGTCGACCGTCACGTACTTCAACAAGCCTCCCAGGCTGCTGGCGCCGTAAAGCGTACCCTGAGGACCGCGCAACACCTCGATACGCGCCAGATCTCCCGGATCGAGATCAGGCGCATACGGAGCGTAGCCCGGGTTGATGGTGGCGCCATAGGGGACATCATCGAGTACGATGCCAACGGTGGGGTTGCCGTAGTTGCCCGCCGTCAGGCCGCGAATCGCCAACATGGCGCCATACGAGGTTTTCTGGAAGCTCAGGCCTGGAACATTTGCAAAGTAGTCTTCCAGGCGGTTCTGGTTCGACTGCGCAAGCTGGCCGGCATCGAGCACCGAGATAGGGATGGGTACGTCCTGCAGCCGTTCCTGGCCACGCTTCTGCGCCGTCACGATGACTTCCTGAATAGTCGCCCCCTCAGCACTCTGCGTGCTTAAGGAGCTTTGCGGCATGCCTCCATCCGCGGCCCAGGCCGGGCCGGCCGCAAGGATGGCGGTGATCATCGTCGACAAATAGACTGACATTGTATTCTCTCTGGTGAGTTCGAATTGTGTGCGGGTAAAGGCGGGAGCTGCCGTTTACACGGTCGTGCTTACTCGATGACCTGGCTCTTCAAATCCTTGGGTGAGCGAGTGAGGATCTGCGCGGTCTCCGCCGCCACCACGGTGTCGTCGATGCGAAATCCACCGAGGCCATATTCAAGCAGTGACGGTTCGACCGAAGTCACCATCCCCTCCGGTATGGGCGCGGTATTGAACGCCATGTCGATGGGCTCGTCGTGGCCCGCGAGCCCCAGGCCGTGCCCGGTCCGGTGATAAACCATATCCGCGAACCCCAGGCGCTCGAAGACCGACAACGCGGCACTGTCGATGGCCGCGATCGGTCTGCCCGCGACAACCGCTTCGCAGCCTGCTTCCTGCGCCGCGAGCACGGCCGCGAACAATTCGGTCTGCCGCCTGGTGGGTTTGCCGCAGATCCAGGTTCTCTCGTTCTCGATGGGCACGCCGTCGAGTGACGGATACACGTTGTTGATCAGGACATGGCCTGGTTCGATCCGTGCGCCGGATAAGTTGCCGAACGTCGTACCGGCCCCATGCGGCGAGGCGCTGACCGGTCCGGAAAGCGTCCAGCAGGGGATGGTGACGTCGGCATCGGGGAAGCGGCGCGTGGCTTCTTGGTAGCCCAGCGCCGCCATCGCCGCGTCGAGTTCGCCAACCAGGCGTCCCGGCCGGATATTTTCGCGGTAGCACCCCTGCACCCAGTCCGCCAGCGACGCCGCTTCGCGCATGACGGCGATTTCCTCCTTGCTCTTGACCATCCGCAGAACGTCTATCTGGCGTGCGGCACGCTCCACTTGCACTTCTGGCAACGCCGCCAGCGCGCTGCTGAACGCGGAAGTCTCGACGCCAATGCGCGCGTGCCGTAGTCCCGTCTGCTCCAGTTTTGCCGTCAACGCATCGTTGAACGCGGCATCGTTCTCATCCGAGAACGTTACGTCTGTCGTCCATGGCCGCTGGGCTGCCGCCTGGAAACGCCAGCCATTGGCCGAGGACGCCGGCAGGATCAGAAAGGGGTTGCCGTTGCGCGGCACGACACATGCCGCCTCACCCCCCGCGAAACCGCTGAAATTCGCGGCGAATTTCAGATACAAACCCGAAGAGAACGCGAGCGCGTCGAACTTTTCCCGGTCCATGAGTTCGCGCATCAGGCGCGTTCTGTGTATCAGCGTCTGCTTGCCAAGCGCCCATACGCGGTCGTTCGGCGCAACTGATGTATTGCCACGAGGTCCCTGCGCAGGCGCGGCGGGCAGATCTTGCGCAAACAGCCGCCAGCGCTCCGTGGCAAGCGCGCTTGCCACGGCGGCAGCTCCGCTCAAAGCGCGCCGGCGAGTCATCTTGAAAACAGGATCGGTCATGCGTCGGTACTCTTCACGAACGGCATCCGGACGTTCACGTCAACGTTTGTGATGCAAGATCCATGGGCGTGGTCGTCAGGACTTCGGGCCGGTCACCCACGACCACGACATTTCCGTGGCGGCAGCCGCCCGTACCCCATTCATAGACTCCCGGACGAACGGTGATCAGCTGTTTCGCTCGCAGCGGGACGTTGCCCGTGGGAAGGTCGTCGAGAGCAAACTGCGTCAATCCTGCTTTCTCAAAGCGAGTTCGCACCGCCGCACTGACTTGCGCAGTCGGCTTGCCGGCAACAGCGGCCGCGCACGCAGCTTCGCTCGCCGCTCTTACCGCCTCGAACAACCCGGCCTGGCGCTGCGACGGCTTGCCGTAGAAGCGTGTTCTCTCGTTCGTAACACCCTGTGCGTTGAGTTGCACGCTCACCGACGTTACCAGCGCATCGCCCTTCTCGACCCGGTCGCTCGGCGCGGTACCGAACCAGGTCTTGGGACTCGAGATGGTTTGGCAAAACACCGCCAGCTCGACGCCCGGTGGATAGCGCCGGGTCGCCTCCTCGACGATCGACGCCGCAACCTTCATGTCCACCTCGGCCGTCAGCAAACCGGGACGCACCTGCTCGTGCCAACGCTGCTGGCCCCAATTCGCAAGCGACGCGGTTTCTTGGATGAGCGAGATCTCCTCGTCATGCTTGACCACGGTCAAGTCCGCACATTGCGCGGCGACATTCTCCAACCGCAGTCGTGGCAACAGTTCGCGTACATAGGGGAGCCCCAGAGTCACTCCGCCAACTCGCGCGAGCTCCTCTGCGTCGACACCGATACGGGCATGCTGCAATCCCGCCTGCTCCAGATGCGAGGCCACCATGGCGTTCCATTGCAGGCTCAGCGGTAAACGATGGTGGAGCCGGGGATGCTCGGAATAGAAAGACACGTTCGATACCCACACGCCACCGGACTCCGCCGTGAACCGCCAGCTGTTGGTGGACAGCTCGTGCAGGATCCCGAAGGGCGCGCCGTTGCGCGGAAAAACGAACAGTGTTGGGCGCTCGAACCAGGCAACGTCCAGACTCCAATTGCTGGCGAACTTGATGAGTCGGTCCGACATGAAGGCGAGCGCATCTAGTTTTTCGCGATCCATCAGCTCACGCAACAGACCATGGCGGTAATCGCGCGTGGCGTGGCCGACGGTGCCGATGCTGCGCCTGCCGGAACCCTGAGAAGGCGCCGTCATGATCGATTTTCCTTCGCTGGCGGCGCGGCCCGCATTGTGAATTCCTTCGGCGGAGTGCTTCCTTGCAAGTGTCGAATGAAGTAATCCCAACGTCGCCGCACCAGGTAATCCGCGGCCTGACCCACCGGCCAGTGGCGCTGGTTGGGCAGCACCAGCAGGTCGAAATCCTTGTTGGCCTTGATCAGCGCATCGATCACCAGCAGCGTCGAATTCGGCGGCACGTTGTCATCCAGGGTGCCATACACCAGCAGCAGATGACCCTGCAGGCGCTCGACCACGCCCTGGTTCGCCTGGCCGTCGTAGTTCGACGTCCCGTCCGGTTTGCGCTCCAGCAACCCCATCCATTTCTCACCCCAATTGTCGGTGTAGGAGCGCTGGTCATGATTGCCGCTGATGGCAATCCCGACCTTGAAAAAGTCCGGATACTCGAACAACGCCCGGGCCGTGGCATATCCGCCCCCGGAAATGCCGTAGATGCCGGCCCGGCTCGCGTCTATCCAGGAATAACGCCGCGCAAGCTCCTTCATGCCCGCCACCTGATCGGGCAGCGTGTTGTCCGCCAGATCGCCATAGTGAGCATCGTGGAATGCCTTGGAGCGCATGGGTGTCCCCATGCCGTCGATCTGCACCACAATGAACCCCAGCTCGGCAAGGCTGTAAACGTCGCCCAGGCCCCGCGACACGGCGAATTTGCGCTGCCCCACGCTGCCGGCCTGCGGTCCGGGGTAGATGGCATTGATGATGGGATACTGGCGGCGCGGATCGAAATCGCCCGGCTTGAACATCAAGCCATGGAGATCCGTCACTCCGTCCCTGGCCTTCACGGTAATGCCGACTGGAGCGTGCCACCCGAGGGCAAGCAGTTGCGAAATGTCGGCCCGCTCCAGGGTTTGCAGCAGCTTCCCCTGGCGATTCCTCAGCACAGCCACCGGCGCAGTCTGCGGCGTGGAAAAGCTGGACACGAAGAACTCGCCATCCGGCGACATCCAGATCTCATGAGTGGCGTTCTCGGGGGTCAGCAATACCGGCCGTCCCCCGTCCAGGCTCACTTTGTAGAAGTGCTCGAAATAAGGATCGCGCCCCGCTTCCCGGCCCGCGCCCAGGAAATACACTGTGCGGCGTCGCTCATCGACGCGCACCACCTGCGTGACATTCCACTCGCCCGAAGTCACCTGGCGGCGCAGTTTTCCAGTGTCGACATCGTACAGATAAAGATGATTCCAGTTGTCCCGGGCCGACTGCCAAAGTACCTGCCGCGAGCCTTCGAGCCAGCGCCAGTTCGTATTCAACTCATCGAGGGAAGGAACATGTTCGTCTATGACGTCGCGCACTGTCCCGTCCGCCGCGTCGGCGATTCGCAACTGCACACGCTGAAAGTCGCGCGAGGTGGAAATGAAGGCGAGCCGGCTGCCGTCAGCGCTCCAGCTGGCGTCCGCGAGCTGGCCGTCGGGACGCGTCAGGCCATAGCCGGACGGCGAACGCAATGCATCCGGAGGAATCTTCAGCCGCACCACTCGCCGGGCATCGACATCGATGATGATGCGATGGATCTTCGGAATGACATCATCGCCAGCCATTGGATACTTCCAGGCATCGAGCTTCGGATGGCCCTGCCGCGTGCTGATCAGATAGGTCTCGCCCACGCCGCGCTGATCCTGCTGGAACGTCGCGATCCGTTTGGAGTCCGGCGACCACAGGACCACCGCACGGGAGGAATGCGACCAGCCAGGATTGTCAGTGGCATAACCAAAATCCTCGGCGCCATCGGTGGTGAGCTGAACCTCGTTGCCACCCGCAAGCTCGCGCACCCATAGGTTCTGGTTGCGGATGAAGACCGCACGGCGTCCGTCCGGAGACACCGCCTCATTCGGATTCGGCGCCGGACGCTCGATGCAGGCGTCCCCATCCAGAGCACACTGCCACTGTCGAGAATCGATATTGAAAGATGCCTGCCGGCCGTCAGACGATATTTCGACGTTCTCCAGCGCCAACTTGTCGGACGCGTAGCGCTTGCCCGCGGCGGTGGAAAGCGACCGAGCCAGCGCGTCGCGATCGAACAATGGCTGACGGACTCCACGTCGCGCATCGACCAGCACGAACTCAGTGCCCTGCGCGGACGAGGTGCGATACCAGAATTTTCCATTGGGCAGCCAAGCCGCGGCATTCAGCGTGTGCAGCACCAACTCCTCGGTGTTGTACGGCATCAACCGTTCGGCACGGGCATAGTCAGCCGCGGTGACGGGCGCCCCAAGCGCCTTGACACCCACCAGCAACGCCAGAACACACCAAACCGGACGATACATCTCCACCCCCTGAGACATCCGAAATTGAGACATCCGAAATTGCAGCCTCCGAAATTGAGACACACGCGCCGGCGAACTCAACTTCGCCAGATCTCACCGAATACGCGCAGGAAGTTCTCCCCGAGAATTCCACGCACCTCGGTCTCCGAAAAGCCTCGTCTGCGCAATGCCGGCGCCACGTTGCCAGCATCGGCATGGCTGGCAATCCCCGTCGGCCAGATCCATGGCGGCTGCGGGATGTAGCGGGCGTCGTAGCCGAAATACACGTAGTCATCCGCATCTTCTTCGGCAAAATCGAATCCGAGCCCCGCGTGCCGGACGCCAACCAGCTCCGCAATGTGCACAACGTGATCGATCAGCATTTCGAGCGTGGGCTGCGTCGATCTGGACAGGAAGAATGGCACCGCGCACAGGCCGATGACGCCTCCGGAGCCCGCCACCTGGCGGATCAAGTCGTCCGAAATGTTGCGTGGCATGTCGAACAGCGCGCGCGCGTTCGCATGGGTCACGACGACGGGACGAGTCGCCGCCTCCACGGCCTCGAGCGCCGTTCTGGCTCCCGCGTGGCTCAAGTCCACGGCAATGCCCAAAGTCTCCATCCGCTGGATCACCGAACGGCCAAATTTGCTCAAGCCCGCATCGGTGGGCTCGAAGCAGCCATCGCCCAACCGATTGCGGGCGTTATAGGTGATCTGCATGACACGTAGGCCGCTGGCATGAAACACATCGAGAAAATCCAGGCGGTCCTCGATGGGCTCCGCCCCCTGGAAGTGCAGCACGATCCCCACGTCCCCCTCCGCCTTCGCCGCTCGCAGGTCATCGACCGAACGAGCGAGACGAATGCCGTGGCGGTGCGTCCTGTCGATCTCCAACCACTGCCCGATCACCGCCATGCTGGCTCTGAAATCCTCTATCGACGCCGCCGAGGTGAGGACCGCATCGACCCCTCCCTGCTTCAACAAAGGAATGCGTCCCGCCAGCTCGCGCGGCTGGATCATCGGTGCCGTGACATCGAGATACAAAGCATCCGTGGCGGATTCGGTGATTGACAAGGTTTGCCCTGGGCGTCTGGCCAGCGTGTTGGTCGGGAAACCAAAGCTAAGCGACGCGCTTCGATAGCGTCCAATAGAACTCGGCGCTACTATTGATGCCTTCCAGGCATAAGGCCTCCCCAGCCGATGACCAAGATCGAGTTGCGTCACCTCCGCACCTTCGTGCTGGTTGCGGAAGAATCCAGCTACAGCAAGGCGGCGCTGCGGCTCCATGTCGCCCAACCCGCGGTGACTCGCACCATCCAGCAGCTCGAACACGCGCTGGGAGCGCAACTGATCGAACGCAGCACTCGTTCGGTGCAGGTGACCCAGATCGGGCGGTTCCTGGCCGAACGGGCGCGTGAAATTCTCGGCTCGGTGCAATCGACCGCGGAATCGGTGCGCCGCATGGCCGTCGGTCAACAGGGCGAGGTGCTGGTCGGCTTCAACGACTTCACGATCTCGGAAATCCTGCCGCCCATCCTGCATCGCTTTCGTTCCATCTGTCCCGATGTCCAGGTAAATCTTCACGACCCGCCCAGCGCGCAGATGGCGCAGATGGTGAGCGAGGGCGGCCTCGATATAGCGTTCCTCTCCGGTATCGTCCCTTCGCCGGATCTCGACAGTCTGGTGCTGCGTGAAGAGCGGCTCGTGGTCGTGCTGCCGCGCGGCCATGCTCTGGAACGGCGCCACAGGATCAATATCCGCGACCTCAAGCACGAGCCCTTCGTGCTCGGCGTCCCCGGCTGGAGCGTATTTCTGCAGGCGATCGATGCTTGCTGCGCCGGCGCCGACTTTCGCCCACAAGTGGCGCAAACCGCCGTGCACAGCAATGACATCATCAACTTCGTGGCGGCGGGCATGGGCGTGTCGATTTATGTGGACCGGCAGTGGCTGCGCCACCGCAACGACGTCGTAGTCCGTCCATTGAGCGGCGCTGCCGTGAAATTCCGCAGTCTCGCCGTCTGGCGCAGCTCAAATCCGTCCGCGGCGCTGGCCAACCTGGTGAAAGTGATGCGCGAGGTCCTGTCCTGAAGCCTGGGATTTATACATCCGGCACATAAAATCGCCACCCGCAAGGTATTGGACAAGCGGCCCACTGGCGCAGATAACGCCAGCTCCGTGATCACGAGAACGACACTACGTGGCCTGGCAACACCGCTACACCGTCCTGGGCATCCTGTTCGCTGCCTGGTTGTTGTGCTACGTCGACCGGATGGTGATGGCCAGCGCCATTCCCTTCATCGCCAGGGAATTCCAGCTCTCGGCGCTGCAGATGGGCACGGTCATGAGCGCCTTTTTCGTCGGCTACGCCGTCATGCAGCTGCCCGGCGGGCTGCTGGCCGACCGCTTCGGCCCCCGCCGCATCATTGTCATGGCGCTCCTCAGCTGGTCGATTTTCACCGCCTGCACCGGCTTTGCGACCTCCCTGGCGAGCCTGCTCTTGATCCGGGTACTGTTTGGCATCTGCGAAGGCGCGTTCCCCGCGGCGGCATCCAAGACGATTGTCACGTATTTTGCCGAGCGCGAAGTGGGCCGGGCGAATGGCATGATGTTGATGGCGGTGCAATTGGGAGCGCTGCTCGCCCCATCGCTCGTGGCCGTGCTGGTCGTCACCTGGGGGTGGCGCGCCGCTTTCTACGTGCTGCTGTTGCCGGGAATCGTGCTGGCACTCATCGTCTGGCGCTTTCCAGACACCGCTTCATCGGCGCAGCGGCGCCTCTCGACTCAAGAGTCACCACCGAATGATTCCGTGGTCACGAACCAGGAACGTGCTGTGGCTCCGATCACTCGTATCGTTGAATTGCTACGCACCCCTGCCGTTCGCTGGTGCTTTGCAACCGCATTCCTCAGCAATATGGCAACGTGGGGACTGATGAACTGGCTGCCGACCTATCTGCTCGAAGCGCGCGGCTTCAGCGTCGCCCAGATGGGAACCTTCATGCCATTGTTGTTCGCCGGCGGTGCGTCAGGGTATTTCCTGGGAGGTCAGATCGCTGATCGCTATTTCCGCGACTCACGGCGCATTCCAGTGTCATGCGGTCTACTGCTGGCCGCAGGACTCACCTTCCTGGCCGCCTCGGCCGACAGTGGATTGACGACGATCGGCTATCTGACCGGCGCCTTCCTGTGCTTGTCCGCGGCGGATTCCAGCATTTTCACCTTGCCGCTGGTCATCGTGCCGCGCAATACCGCCGGCAGTGCATTCGGCTTCGTCAACACCGCGGCACAGTGCGCCGGATTCCTGTCTCCCCTGCTCACCGGATACCTGCTCGATACCAGTGGCAGCAACTTCGTTCTGATGCTCTACTGCTTCGTGGGCTGCCTGGCCCTGTCAGCCGCAACCGCCACCCGAATACGCCAGCCGCGTAACTCGTAGCAGGAATAGCAATCGCCTTGGGCGGCAAAGTCTTTCCGCCGCATCATAGAATAGGCGACCAGCAGCTTTAGCGCTTGGGTACGCCGCAAAACCCGACGGTAAAATTCCGTCACGGGGCGTTTGCGCCCAGGTTTGGGACATTCAATTCAGACGGATAGAAAAATCCTTGGAAAGCAAGATCTTAGAACATACCCCCGTGATGCAGCAGTACCTGCGCCTAAAGGCGCAGCATCCGGACAGCCTGCTGTTCTACCGGATGGGCGATTTCTACGAGCTGTTCTTCGACGACGCCAAGCGCGCCGCGAAATTGCTCGACATCACCCTGACCGCGCGCGGCCAGTCGGCCGGGCAGCCCATCCCCATGGCGGGCGTGCCGTACCACAGCGCCGAGAACTACCTGTCGCGCCTGGTGCGCCGTGGCGAGTCCGTCGCCATCTGCGAACAGATCGGCGATCCGGCCAAGTCCAAGGGACCGGTGGAACGCCAGGTGGTGCGCGTCGTCACGCCGGGCACGGTCACCGACGAAGCCTTCCTCGATGCCCGGCGCGACACGCTGCTGGCCGCGCTCTACAGCGACGGCGAGCAATTCGGCCTCGCCTGGCTGGAGCTCTCCAGCGGACGGTTCAGCGTGCTGGAAGGCGTGGGCGAAGAAGCCCTGGCCAGCGAGATCGAACGTCTGCGTCCGGCCGAACTGCTGGTCTCCGAGCAGTCCAAGCTGTCGAACCCCACGCTGCAGATCCGCGAACGCCCCATCTGGCATTTCGACCTGGATACGTCCACCCGCACCCTGTGTGAGCAATTCGCCACCAGAGACCTCGCCGGCTTCGGTTGCGCCGATCTCACCCTGGGCATTCGCGCCGCCGGCTGCCTGCTGCAGTACGTCCGGGATACCCAAAAAGCCGCCCTGCCCCATCTGCGGGGCTTGCGCAGAGAGGAACGCAGCGAAGCCGTCCTGCTCGACGCCGCCACCCGCCGCAACCTGGAACTCGACGTCAGCCTGGCCGACCGCCCCGACTGCACCGTGGCAGCCGTGCTGGACCAAACAGCGACAGCAATGGGCGGAAGAGAACTCCGCCGCTGGCTGCACCGCCCGTTGAGAGAACGGCAGGCCGTGGAACTGCGCCTCGACGCAGTCGGCACCCTGATCGACCAGGGCCTGTACTCACCGCTGCATGACCTGCTCGCCCATGTCGGTGACATCGAGCGCGGCCTGGCACGTGTGGCCCTCAAAAGCGCGCGCCCGCGCGACCTGGCGCAGTTGCGCGATGCCCTGGCACGGCTCCCCGAGTTGCAGCAGTTACTAGCCCACCAGGACGCTCCGCTGCTGGGACAGCTGGCACAGCAGACCGGCACCTACCCGCAGCTGCATGAGCTGCTGGTCCGCGCCATCATCGAAAACCCACCCCCCATCCTCCGTGACGGTGGCGTGATCGCTCCCGGCTATGACGCCGAGCTCGACGAGTTGAAGCAGATCAGCGAGCACTCGGATCAATACCTGCTCGACCTGGAAACACGCGAGCGCGAGCGCAGCGGCATCTCGACCCTGCGGCTCGGCTACAACCGCGTGCAGGGCTACTACATCGAAATCAGCCGCAGCCAGTCCGACAAAGTACCGCCGGACTATCACCGGCGCCAGACCGTCAAGAATGCCGAGCGCTACATCACCCCGGAACTGAAAGAGTTCGAGGACAAAGTGCTGGGCGCGCGTGACCGCGCGCTGGTCCGCGAGAAACAGCTCTATGACGACTTGCTGGATCGGCTCATTGCACGCGTCGCCGAACTGCAGGCCACCGCAGCCGCTCTCGCGGCACTCGACGTGCTCTCCAATTTCGCCGAGCGCGCCATCACGCTGCGCTACGCGCCTCCCACCCTGACCGACGACCCGGTGATTGAGATCACCGAAGGCCGCCACCCCGTGGTCGAACGCTCCATCGACCAGCCTTTCGTCCCCAACGATCTGCAGCTGAATCAACAGCGGCGCATGCTGGTGATCACCGGCCCCAACATGGGCGGCAAGTCCACGTTCATGCGCCAGACCGCCCTGATCGTGATCCTGGCACGCATCGGCAGTTACGTGCCAGCAAGCGCCGCGCGCATCGGTCCGGTGGACCGGGTATTCACGCGCATCGGGGCCTCCGACGATCTCGCCGGCGGCCGTTCCACCTTCATGCTGGAAATGACCGAGGCGGCCAACATCCTCAACAATGCCACCGCGCACAGCCTGGTGCTGATGGACGAGATCGGCCGTGGCACCAGCACCTACGACGGACTGTCGCTGGCCTGGTCGTGCGCCACCCACATTGCGAAAACGGTACGCGCTTTCACCCTGTTCGCCACCCACTACTTCGAGCTCACCTCACTGGGCACCGACCTGGAAGGCTGCGCCAACGTGCACCTGGACGCGACCGAACACGGCGAACGCCTGATCTTCCTGCACTCGGTCAAGGAAGGCCCCGCCAATCAAAGCTATGGCCTGCAGGTCGCGGCCCTGGCTGGCGTCCCTCCCAAGGTCATCACCGCGGCCCGGCGTTACCTGCACGAGTTGGAGCGCCGCTCCGCCGCCACGCACGCACCGCGGCCGCAACAAGAACTGCTGCTGGAAATGCCAAAGGAAGAACAGCACGCCGCGGTCGCGGCGCTGCAGAAAATCGACCCGGACACCCTCACACCACGCGAAGCGCTGGACGCGCTCTACAAGCTAAAAAGCATCGCGAGCTAGTAGCTACCCCGCTGCCTTCCTGAATTCCCCGTGTGCCAGAAAGTGCGCCGACTGATCGGCCACTTCCTGCGAGAACAGCATGCCGGTGTGCGAAGTGTGCAACACCAGGTGATCCTTGGCCCCCGGCAACCGGGTTTCCTCGACCAGCACGGTGCCATCGTGTTCGGCCTGCAGATCGGCGAACAGCCGCCCCAACCCCAGGCCCATCGCCCCGGCGATCACGCCGATCTCGCGGTGTCCCGTCCATTCGCGTGATTCGCACTCGATGATTTCTTCATGCACCGCGGCGCCGAGCAGTGCTTTGCCGAATGGCAGCAAGCGCGCCACCCCTTGCGCCGTCTTGGAACCCTGCAGCGGTGTACCGAGCAACACGGCACGGCCTGGCGGCAGATCGTCGGTCGACTGCAGCGCACGCAAGATCACCAGCCCGCCCAGGCTATGCCCGATGAAGTGCAGGTCTTCGGCACGCTGAGCGCGCGCAAAGTCCACCAGGCTGCGCACGTGATCCGCCATGGAGCCGGCAATCGACGGATAAGAAAACGCCAGGGCGCGCAAGCCTCCCTCGTGCTCGAGCCTGTGCTTGAGCACTCCCAGTTCGAATCCCGACATCCACAAGCCGTGGACCAGGATGACCAGCGGCGCTGCCATCGCGGCTACGCCTTTGCCGAGTCCTTGCCGGGGTCGGTCTTGAGCGGCAGCTTGACGCGGATGTGCAGTTCCTTGAGCTGTTCCTCGCTGATCACGGTCGGCGCGTTGGTCAGCAGATCGGCGGCCGTCTGGGTCTTGGGGAACGCAATCACGTCGCGAATGCTGTCGGTACCGGCCATGAACATGGCGATGCGGTCCAGGCCGAACGCGATGCCACCGTGCGGCGGCGTACCGAATTTCAGCGCATCGAGCAGGAAGCCGAACTTCAGCTGCGCCTCTTCCGCCCCGATGCCCAGCAGATCGAACACCGTCGACTGCATTTCCTGGGCGTGGATACGCACCGAGCCGCCGCCGATTTCGGAGCCGTTCAACACCATGTCGTAGCCCTTCGACAGCGCGTTGGCCGGGTCGGCGCGCAGCGCCGCGGCATCGTCCTCGCGCGGCGCGGTGAACGGATGATGCAGCGCCATCCAGCGCTTGCTGTCCGGATCCCATTCGAACATGGGGAAATCCACCACCCACAGAGGACGCCAGCCGGCCTGCGCCAAGCCGAGATCGTTGCCCACCTTGATGCGCAGCGCACCCAGCGCATCGCTCACCACCTTGGCGGTATCGGCGCCAAAGAAGATCAGATCGCCGTCCCGAGCACCGGTGCGCGACAGAATGCCAGCCACCGCCTCATCGCTAAGGAACTTGAGAATGGGCGACTGCAGCCCCTCCCGCCCCTTCGCGACCTCGTTGACCTTGATGTAGGCCAGGCCTTTCGCGCCGTAGCGCCCCACGAACGAGGTGTAGTCGTCGATCTCCTTGCGCGACAGCTTCTGCCCGCCTTGCGGCACATGCAGCGCGGTCACGCGGCCGTTCGGGTTCGACGCCGGGCCCGAGAACACCTTGAAGTCACAGTCGCGCACCAGGTCCGCCACATCCACCAGCTCCAGCGGAATGCGCAGGTCGGGCTTGTCCGAACCGTAGCGCCGCATCGCCTCGGCATAAGTCAGCCGCGGGAACGGGTTCGGCAGCGCCACGTCCAGCACCGTCTTGAACACGCTGCGGATCAGCTCTTCCATCAGCTGCATGATCTGCTCCTCGCTCAGGAACGAGGTCTCGATGTCCAACTGGGTGAATTCGGGCTGACGCTCGGCGCGCAGATCCTCGTCACGGAAGCAGCGCACGATCTGATAGTAGCGATCGAAGCCGCTCATCATCAGCAGCTGCTTGAACAGCTGCGGCGACTGCGGCAGCGCAAAGAACTGGCCCGGATGGGTACGGCTCGGCACCAGGTAGTCGCGCGCGCCTTCCGGCGTCGCCTTGGTCAGCATCGGCGTTTCGATGTCGATGAAGCCGGCCTGGTCCAGATAGGCACGAATCGCCTGGGTCAGCCGATGACGCAGGCGCAGGCGCTGCTGCATCACGTCACGACGCAGATCCAGGTAACGATACTTGAGCCGCAGTTCCTCGTTGGTCGCCTCGTCGTGATGGAACGGCGGCGTCTCCGAACGGTTCAGAATGTTCAGGTCGCGCGCCAGCAGTTCCACCTGGCCCGAAGCCAGGTTGGCATTGGCGGTCCCGGCCGGGCGCGCCCGCACCAGTCCACGAATACTGACGCAATACTCGCTGCGCAGCCGCTCGGCGTTCGCGAAGACGTCTTTGGCATCAGGGTCGAACACGATCTGCAGCAACCCTTCACGGTCGCGCAGATCGACGAAGATCACTCCACCGTGATCGCGACGGCGATGCACCCAGCCCGCCACCGTGACTTCCTGACCGATGAGGGATTCGTTGACCTGACCGCAATAATGGGAACGCATGAGTATGAGGTGTCGGGCAAAAGTTGACTGGTGCCCCAGGCGCCGGGGCCGGGGAAAAGACAGCCAGTTTAGCCGAATACCCTAACGGCTGGCGCGCTTCTTGGCCGCTTTGGCCTTTGCCGCCGGCCGGCCGGCCTTCGCCGGCTTGGCGCGGGTGGCGGGTTTGCCACTCGACCTCGCAGCCGACTTCGAGCCGCCAGCGTCGCCCGGCCCACTCTCTGCCGGCTTGGAGCCGGCCCCGTCAGCCGGCTTGGCATCGGACGCCTTGTCCTTGGCGCCGTTGCCCGAACTCGCCTTGCTGTCCGACTTGTCGGCGGCGGATTCCTCGCGGCCGTGAATGTTGCGCTTTTGCTCGTTGTCCGACTTGAAGTCGGTCTCGTACCAGCCGCCGCCTTTCAGCCGGAACACCGGTGCCGAAATCAGGCGCTTCAGGGTCTGCCTGCCGCAGTTGGGGCATTTACGCAGCGGCGTATCGGAAATCTTCTGCAGCACCTCCAGGTAATGTTCGCAGGCGCTGCACTGGTATTCGTAGAACGGCATGGTATCGGGCTCAAAGCATACGGGTCGGCGTGCCGCATCTTAGGGGCGGCGCGCCAGAGTTCAAGTAGAATCAGCGACTCGGGCATCCTGCCACTCGCGCTGAGGGCTGCGGGGAAAAGGCGCGACTTTTCCCCTGCGCTCGCATTGCGCTGCGCAGTCCCTGCTGCGCGCAAGCCCTGGGTGTCCCTCCCTGGCCACCCGCTTGACGGAGCGAAGCTGTGCTTCGCTGAAAGGCACCGTCAAGCCCTGCGGCGGCGGGCACATCCGTGTGCCTGGGAGAAAATCAGCGACTCGGGCATGCCCCCCGCTGGCCCCGCCCCGCCGCTCACTTCGCGCGTGCCAGGTGCCCTGCGTACCACTCCAGCCAGCGGCTCAGCATGTCGCGCACGAAACTCGGCCGTCCGATTCCGTGATGCTCCCCCGGGTAGATCACCAGTTGCGTCGGTATCCCTCGCGACTTCAGCGCCTGGTACATCTGCTCACCGCCAATGATCGGCACGTTGAAGTCATCCAGACCGCCCATGTACAGCGTCGGCGTGCGGATCTGCCCGGCCTTGAAAAAGGCCGACGAAATCCGCAACCACAGCTCGGTGTTGTCCCATGGCGTGCCGAACTCCTGTTCGTATCCGAACACGTACTGGTCCGAGCCGTACAGCGAAATCTGGTTGCCCGCCCCGGCACCACTCATCGCCGCCTTGAAACGGTGGTCCCGGGAAATGATGTAGTCGGTCAGGATGCCACCCTGACTCCAGCCGCCCACCAGCAGCTGGTCCGGGTCGGCCACGCCCAGCCCCACCACATGGTCCACGCCGGCCAGCAGATCGCTCACGTCCCGATTGCCCCAATCCGCGAAGATACCGCGACCGAACTCGGTCCCGCGCCCGTTGCTGCCCCGGTAGTTGATCTGCAGCACCGCGTAGCCGTTGGCCGCGAACAGCTGGCGCTCGCTGTCGAACGCATGCTCGTCCTGGGCATAGGGGCCGCCGTGAATCCACAGCAGCGTGGGCACCCGCGTGCCCGCGCGGTGGCCCGGAGGCAGGGTCAGCAGACCGTAGACTTGCTGACCGTCCGCCGCGACATAGTCGATGTCCTGGCCGGGCAGCAGGTCCACCTCACGCAGCCAGCCGGCGTTGTGCCGGCTCAGCGGCCGCAGCCGGCCATTCTCCAGCGCGTGCACTTCGTTCGGATGCTGGTCGTCGCCGGCGATCACCACAGTGCGGCCATGGGCCGTGTCGTACGATCGCACCACCTGGCTGCCTTTCAGCAGAGGCTGTGCCGCGCCGCCGGCGACCGGGATGCGTGCCGGGTAGACCACGCGGTTGTCGGTCACCAACACCTCCACCGCCCGGCCGTCGGCGCTGAAACGCGGCGCATCCACGTCGCGGTCCAGCGCTGTCGACAGCACCCGCACCTCGCCGCCCGCGGCCGGCACCACCGCCGCCTTCGGCTGGCTGTACAACCAGTAGCGCGGCTCGTCCCCGCGCAGGAAAGCAATGCTTTTGCCGTCCGGACTCCACGCCGGCGGCCCCAGGTCGCCACCGGGAAAATCGGTCAACCGCCGCGGCTCGGCACCCGGCGTGGCATCGGCCACGAACAGGTCGTCATTGTCGGTCCGCTCCCCCTCTGGACCCCGCCGGCCGACGAAAGCAATGCGTCGTCCATCCGGCGACCAGGCGGGCTGGCTCTCCACGACGTAGCCCTCACCCAGGGTCAGCGGCGCCAGTCGCCCGCTCTCGATCTCGTACAGGTAGATGCGCTCCGGCGCCACCTGCGCGTGCACATAACCCTGCCTGTCGTTCTTGAACTGGTAGCGGTCGATGACGATGGGCTGCGGGATCTGCTCGCCCTTGGCGTCCTTCTTCGGTTCGGGCGGCTTCGGCGCATGCAGCAGTGCCAGCCGCTTGCCATCGGGCGACCACTCGAAACCGGACACGCCACCGGGCAGGTCGGTCAGGCGCGCAGCCTCGCCGCCGCGCCGGTCCAGCACCCAGACCTGGTCATCGTGGTGCTCCCCGTCGCCCTCGCGCAGGAAGGCGATACGGCGGCCGTCCGGGCTCCAGCGCGGCTCGCTGGCGCCGTGTTCGCCCTGCGTCAGTTCCAACGAGGTCGCGCCGTCCCAGCTCACCAGCCACAACTGGCTGCTGCCACGCTTGTCGCCGGCAACGTCGACACCGCTGACTTGGTAAACCACCCACTCCCCGTCCGGTGAAATGCGTGCCCCGGACACCGACTGCATACGGAATACATCGTCCACCGTGAACGGTCGCGCCAACGCCACGCCGGCCACCGCCAGCAGCAACCACGTGGCCGCCACACTGACGGTTCGGAACAGGTTCATGTCATTCTCCTTCACTGATTTCAGCAACATTCAGCGCGGACGATCAACGGAGTCTGGCCCGTGCCCCCATGTAGAAGTAGCGGCCAACCGGGCTGACCGGCCAATACAATTCGTAGTCCGAGCGCTGGTTGGTCAAATTGCGTACCCCCATGAACAGCGTCAGACGGTCATCGATCGCATAGGACGCCTGCAGGCTGTGTTCGTGGCGTTCCTTGATGTAGACCACCGCATCCGGACCATAGTCGGGTTGCGCGGCATGTTCTTGCGGCGTGATCCGCAGGGTACGGTTCTGCCAGTTGAATCCATAGCTCAGGCTCAAATCGCCCTTCTCCCAGGTCAAACCCAGGTTCGCGACGCGCCGGGGTGACGCCGCCATGTTGGCCTGGTCGGTGGTGTCGGCTCCGGGAGTCGCAACGAACTGCAGCCGCTGCAGGTAGCCGCCGGACAGGTCGACCTCGAACGTACCGATATTGGCCTGGGGCGTGAACCGATAGTTGGCCGTCACATCGACACCCGAGGTCCGGAACGCCGACACGTTCTCCGGGCGCACGAAATAGCTAGTGATGAAGCCCGTGACGGGATCGCGCGGCACGGAGTCGCAGAACACGTTGTCGATGCTGGGCTGGTCGACACAAAGCCGGGAAATGTCGAAGCCTCCCGCAGTGTTGATGGCATTCTCCAGCTCGATGTTGTACCAGTCCACCGACATGGTGAACCCGTCCAGGAAGCGCGGCCGGAACACCAGGCCCGCCGTCCAAGTACGCGCACGCTCCTCGGACAGGTTCGGATTGCCCGAAGAAACCGACGGCTTGGAGATCCCTGCGATGGGATCGCTATTGGGCGCGAAGGCGTCGATCTGCGCCTGGCTCAAGCCCAACTGCTGCAGCAGTGCCACGCAGTTGGCGGGCCGATAGCTAGTCCCGGAGTCCAGGTTGCTCGGGTCACAGGGATCGTCCGGGGTGTCGAAGGAACTGCTCGGCCCGGCGAACAACTCCGCGATGTTGGGCGCACGCACCACCTGCGAATAGGTCGCACGCAACGCGATATCCCGGACCGGCGCATAGACCCCGTCGAGCTTCCAGGTGGTGGTCTGGCCGATGGTGGAATAATCCGAAAACCTGAGCGCCGCGCCGAACGACAACGTCTTGGCAAAACGCGCATCGGTCAGTACCGGAAAGGACAGTTCCCCGAACATCTCACGCACGTCGAAGTCACCGCGGGTCACGGCATAGGGACCGATGTCGAACACCTGGTCCTCCCGCAGGTCTTCGGAGGGCACGCTCGAACTGGTTTCCCGGCGGTACTCGGCGCCGACCGCGAACCCGATCGGACCGCCCGGCAATTCCAACCATTCGCCCAGATCGCCCGATACCGATCCGGACAACACCTGCTGGGTGATCCGCGAGTCGATCCGGTTGGGCGCGTAAATGAACGCCACCGCCGCCGGGTCCGCCACACCTTCGCCCAGCAGGTTCAAGGGCCGGCACCCGCTGCCCGGGCCCGGCGTGAAGGTGATGGCCTGCGCGTCGTAGTTCAGGGGATCGATGTTCTCATCGGGAAACAGGTCGGAACGGCAGACGATCTGCCCGGTGGCGGGATCGACCACTGCATCCAAGGCCGCGAAATAGCGATCGCTGAGGCGGTTGCGGGTCTTGCGGATGTGCGACCTGGCTTCGCCGTAGGTGTATGAGACTTCATAGCGCAGGCGCTCGCTGATAGCGCCTTCGGCCCCGACGACGAAGCGCGTCAGCTTGCGGTCGACGAAATCCTCGTTGAAACCCAGGTCGACATTGTCCCGATTCAACCAGGCGCCATCGGGCGCCCGCGAACCCAGCACCTGGTTGAGGTAGGCGTTATCGGGCGCCAGCACCGTGCCAAAGTCGAAGGTAGGCTCGGCCTGCGTATACACGCTGGTCTCGACATACTTGCCCTCGGCGAACAGGCGCAGCGCCGGAGCCACGTCGAAGCTGGCCAATAGATTGACGTTGTGCTGGCGGTTGCGTGGCAGCAGATCGCCGGCGCTCTGCGTCACGGGCGTCCCCGAACCACCCTGGGTCAGGCCATCGCCGAGCATGAGCCCGCCATCGTAGGGCAGGCCGTTGCCCTGGTAATCGGCGACACCGTCGAAATCGACGTCGAGCGCGCCGTTCTGGGAGGAATCCGCCCAGCGCACGTCGTTGAACCACAAGTTGTCGTACTGGTTGGGATCCTCACCGAAGGGGTCGTCCGGGTTGGGTGCCCGGAAATAGGCCCGGGACGGATCACCCAGATAGCGGCGGGCCGTGTGGTTCAGGCGCTGCGATGCGGAGTACTGGTAGGCTACGGCGACGTTGCCGCGCCGGTCCGCGAAGTTCCTGCCGAACACGAACGAGGCATCCTGCTCGTCGGCATCGCCCTGCGAGGACATTCCGGTCTGCACGTCGGCTGCCAGCCCTTCGAAGTCGCGCTTGAGCACGAAGTTCACCACGCCCGACACGCCGTCGGCGCCGTAGATCGCGGAAACTCCGCCCGTCAGCACATCCACCCGCTCGATCAGTGCGCTCGGGATGGAACCGATGTCCACCGCCATCTCTCCTGGCAGACTGGAGACATGCCGGCGCCCGTTGACCAGCACCAGTGTGCGCGAGGCGCCGAGGTGGCGCAGGTTCAGCATGTTCAGGCCGATCGCGGTCGGCCTGGCGTAGGTGGACGGGCCGGCAGTGTCCAGGCTCCCCAGCGAACTGGTCAGGGCCGGGGAATCCTTGAGGAAGTCCGTGAGGTTGGTTTTGCCGGAACGCTGGATGCGTTCGACGCTGAACGTCTGCACCGGATTGGGCTCGTCCAGTTCGGGGCGGCGGATGCGGGTACCGGTGACTACCACCGCAGCGATTTCCGTGGCCGCGTCATCGGCAGCAGCCCCGACCGGCGCCGCAGGGACCTCGCCGCGTGACACCGGTCCGGCCTCGACCTTGCGCAGCGCGATGGTGTTGGCGTCGATCGGCTCGGCGCGCAGCCCCGAGCCGGTCAGCAACCGGGCCAGCGCGTCCTCGCGGGTGTAGCTGCCGGCGAGTCCGGCGCTACGCTTGCCTTCAACCAGTTCGGACGAATACACCAGCTGGAGCCGGTTCTGCGTGGCGTAGTGCCGCAGTGCGCTCTCCAGGTCACCGGCCGGGATCGAATATTGCTGCGCCGTCGCCTGCGCCGCCGCTGGCTGCGGCCATACCGTCCCCGTTCCCAATGTCAGCAGCGCACCCATCAGCGCCGCCCGCAGCTTCATCTTCTTGTTCATGCGCCGCACTCCCCCGTTGGTAAGCGCCGGCGCTCCCGCTCATGCCTCCCATGACATGTGCTGGCACCGACCCTACCAAAACGCAGCGGCGCAACGATCGCACACCCCCCCTACCGCGGCTCAGCGGGCGTGGAGCACGATCTCCTGCGGCGAAGTACGCTCCGCGCGCACGTTCCAGACCTGGTCCAACGCTTTCAGCAGAGATGCCTGGTTGCCGTCGTAGAACACACCGCTGAGCCGCAACTCGCCCAGAGCAGGGTCGCCCAGGCGCAGCTTGACCGGGGTGTAGCGGTTCATCTCCTCGACCAGTTCGGCCAGCGGACGCTGGTGGAACACCAACTCGCCGCGCGGCCAGCCGGCGGCGGCCTCCGTATCCACCGTACCGCCGGCCCACAGGTCCGCGCCATCGAAGCGCAGACTCTCGCCGGCCTGCAGGGTGACTGTGCGTGCACCTGTGGCAACGGGTGCGGTCACGCTCACCTTGCCTTCGAGCAGCGCCACCTGAACGGCGCCGGACAGCTGGCGCACCTGGAAACGCGTGCCCAGTGCCCGCACTTCGCCGACGCCGGCACGGACGACAAACGGGCGCTGCGGGGCGGGTGCTACGCTGAACTGGACCCGCCCGCGCTCCAGTGCCAGATTCCGGTGCTTGCGGCTGTAACGCACCGTCACCGCGGAATCGGTATCCAGCAGCAGTTCGGAACCGTCCTCGAGCGGCACGGCGCGCCGTTCGCCCACCGCAGTGGCGTAGCGCTGCATCGGCCCGGCCGGATCCCATGCATGCCAGGCCACGCCCACCGCCAGCAGCGCGGCTGCCGCCACACCCAGACTGGCGCTCCAGTATCGGACCCGGCGCCGGGTGACGGCGCGGCGATCCCCACGGGCGCGGATTGCTCGCAGCATCTCGTTGCGAGTCGGGTCGACTTCCAAGGCGGCAGTGGCGCGCTGAATCCGCTCCAGCGCCGCATATGCGGCTGCGTGGGCGGGGTCCTCGACCTGCCAGCGTTGGAAAGTGGCACGTTCCTGCACGGTGCAGTCATCTGCCTGCATGCGCACCAACCAGCGCGCCGCGGACACCTGCACGGCCGAGTTGGGAGATGAGGATGAGCGTTCCATATCCTTACAACGCATCCAGGTCGGCATCGCCCAACCGCTGCCGTAAGAGGAGCAGCGCGCGCGCCAGATGCTTGCCCACCGCCTTGGTGGAAATACCGCAATGGCGGGCGATCTCGGTGTAGCTCATGCCGTCGATGCGGTTGTAGACATATATCTCCTGGCTGCGCGCGGGCAAGGTCATGAGCGCCTCCCACAGCCGCGCCGCCGCCTGCTCGCGCGCCACTCGTTCGTCCTGGGGCGGGTTCTCGCAGGCCAGGGCATGCAGGGACTCCTCGTAGGGCACATGACCCCCGGCGCGGCGGCTGTGCGCACGACGAGCATGGTCGTGGGCCACGTTGACTGCGATCCGGTACAACAGCGGTCGCCAGCTCGATGGCGGCTCGATGTCCCGGTAGTGCAGCAGACGCACCATGCTCTCCTGCACGGCGTCCTGGGCATCCTCCTCGGTCGGCAGGCGGGTACGCAGGAAACCCGCCAGCGCCTCGCGCTGCTCCAGCAGGAAGGCGTCAAAGAGTTGTCGCGGCGAGGGCTCCACGCGGCCGCCACGGGCATGCGACCGCGACTGGACTTCGGCTCGAGGAAGCGTATCCGCGCCACCGGCCAGGGGATCCAGGATGTCGTAGGCGCGGGAAGTCATAGATCTGGGTTGTATCGCGCATTCCCGCCGGTTTGGCAACCACTGGCGAACGTGTCAGCCCTTGGCGAACACCAGGTGGGCACCCTCGCCGTCTTTGTGACCACCTTCCTTGCCGGTGGTGACCCGGACCTTGCTGCCAGGGCCGAACTCGCCGCGCAGGATGCGCTGTGCCAGCGGATTCTCCACCTGCTGCTGGATGGCGCGCTTGAGCGGCCGGGCGCCGTACACCGGATCGAACCCCGCCTCCCCGAGGCGGTCACGTGCCTGGTCGTCGAGCACCAGCTCGATATCCCGCTCGGCCAGACGCTTGCGCAGATACCCGAGCTGGATATCGACGATCGAGCGCAGCTGCTCGCGGCCCAGCGGATGGAACACCACGATGTCGTCCACCCGGTTGATGAACTCCGGCCGGAAATGCTGCTGCACGATCTCCAGCACCGCCGCCTTCATCTTCGCGTACTGAGCTTCTCCCTGGCCCTCGCTCGACAACTCCTGGATCACGTGCGACCCCAGATTCGAGGTCATGATGATCACCGTGTTGCGGAAGTCCACGGTGCGGCCCTGGCCGTCGGTCAGGCGGCCATCGTCCAGCACCTGCAGCAGCACGTTGAACACATCGGGATGCGCCTTCTCCACTTCGTCCAGCAACAGCACCGAGTAAGGCCGGCGCCGCACCGCTTCCGTCAGGTAACCGCCTTCCTCGTAGCCCACGTACCCGGGAGGCGCGCCGATCAGCCGCGCCACGGAGTGCTTCTCCATGAACTCGGACATGTCGATGCGCACCATGGCCTCTTCGGTATCGAACAGGAATTCCGCCAGCGCCTTGCACAGCTCGGTCTTGCCCACGCCGGTGGGGCCGAGGAACAGGAACGAGCCGCTGGGCCGGTTCGGATCCGACAGCCCCGCGCGGGCACGACGGATGGCATCCGACACCGCGCCGACCGCCTCGGCCTGGCCGATCACCCGCTTGGCCAACGACTCCTCCATGCGCAGCAGCTTCTCCTTCTCGCCCTCCAGCATTTTGGAGATGGGAATGCCGGTCCACTTGGACACGACCTCGGCCACCTCCTCGTCGGTCACCTTGTTGCGCAGCAGCTTGGTGTCCTGTTGCTCGGCCGCGGTCGCCGCCGCGAGCCGGCGCTCCAGTTCGGGGATCTTGCCGTATTGCAGCTCCGACATGCGGCCCAGGTCGGTGGCGCGACGCGCCGTTTCCAGTTCGGTGCGGGCACGCTCCAGCTCTTCCTTGATCTGCGCGGAGTTCTGCACCGAGGCCTTCTCAGCCTTCCAGATTTCCTCCAGGTCGGCGTACTCGCGCTCCAACGACTTGAGCTGTTCCTCGAGCGTGGCCAGGCGCTTGCGCGAAGCCTCGTCGGATTCCTTCTTGAGCGCCTCGCGCTCGATCTTGAGTTGGATGATGCGCCGCTCCAGCCGATCCATTTCCTCCGGCTTGGAGTCGATCTCCATGCGAATGCGCGACGCCGCCTCGTCGATCAGGTCGATGGCCTTGTCGGGCAGCTGGCGATCGCTGATGTAACGATGCGAGAGCGTGGCGGCCGCCACGATAGCCGGATCGGTGATCTCGACACCGTGGTGCACCTCGTACCTTTCCTTCAAGCCCCGCAGGATGGCGATGGTGTCCTCCACCGAGGGCTCGCCCACCAGCACTTTCTGGAAGCGCCGCTCCAGCGCCGCATCCTTCTCGATGTACTTGCGGTACTCGTCGAGCGTAGTGGCACCTACGCAATGCAACTCGCCGCGCGCCAGCGCGGGCTTGAGCATGTTGCCGGCGTCCATGGCACCCTCGACCTTGCCGGCGCCGACCATGGTGTGCAGTTCGTCGATGAACAGGATCACCTGGCCCTCCTGCTTGGCCAGGTCGTTGAGCACTGCCTTGAGGCGCTCCTCGAATTCGCCACGGAACTTGGCGCCTGCGATGAGCGCACCCATGTCGAGTGCCAGGATGCGCTTGCCGCGCAGGCCCTCCGGCACTTCACCGTTGACGATGCGTTGCGCCAGACCTTCGACGATCGCGGTCTTGCCCACGCCAGGCTCGCCGATCAACACGGGATTGTTCTTGGTGCGCCGCTGCAATACCTGCACGGTGCGGCGGATCTCATCGTCGCGGCCGATCACCGGATCGAGCTTGCCCTGCTCCGCGCGCTCGGTCAGATCGACGGTGTACTTCTCCAGCGCCTGCCGGCTTTCCTCGGCATTCGGGTCGGTGACCTTCTCGCCGCCGCGCAGATCCTCGATCGCCTTCTCGAGGGCGCCCTTCACCGCGCCCGCGTTACGCAGCAGCGTGCCGAGTTGGCCCTTGTCCTCCAACGCCGCCAGCACCACCAGCTCGCTGGAGATGTACTGGTCGTCGCGCTTCTGCGCGAGTTTGTCGGTCAGGTTCAAGAGCCGGTTGAGCTCGTTGGACACATGCACTTCGCCCCCCGCGCCCTCGACTTTGGGCAGCCGGTCCAGGGCCTCGCCCAACTGCGAACGCAACAGGTTCACGTTGGTGCCGGCCTTGTCCAGGAGGTGACGCACCGAGCCGCCTTGCTGGTCCAGCAGGGCGGTCATCAAATGCAGCGGCTCGATGTACTGATGGTCGCGGCCCACGGCCAGCGACTGGGCATCGGCCAGAGCCATCTGGAATTTGCTGGTCAGTTTGTCCATTCGCATGAGGTTCGCCCCGTCTGCTTTAGGGATAGGCGGCCGCGCGCAGCCCGCCGGAAAAGATACAAGCTACCAGCGATGTGGGGCGGCGGACTCAGGAATTCAACTGATTCATCAGTCTAGGGAATATGCTGCTCGTAGTCCGTGCACCGATGCAGGATGCGCACGACATCGATCCCGGCTGCCGAGAGGCGATAGAACAAGATGTGGGAACCGGATGAGAATCTATGGTACCCAGCGCGCACCTCGGGACATGCGCGACCGAGCGATGGTCTGGCTGTCAGCGCCGCAATATCCCGCCACAGTTTCCGAACGTAGATTTCCGCCTGGTCGACGCCCCAGTGGGCTGCCGTGTAGTCCCAAATCCCGTCCAGGTCACTTTGCGCGCGGGGAGCTAACGAGAGGCGGTTCGTCATCGATTCTTCTCCTTCGCTTCCGTGCAATGAAGGCCTCGAAGTCGAACGGTGTCGCCGGGCCGCTTTGCTCGCCCTCGATCAAGGCGGCCCGCAGCGCGGCAAGCTTGGTCTCCCGCTCCTCGAGGAGGCGCAATGCGGCGCGCATGACATCGCTTGCGTTGCCATAGCGGCCCCGCTTGACCTGCGCCTCGACGAAATCATTGAAATGCTCGCCGAGACTGAAAGAGGTTACCCTGCCCATGGAGCCAATGTACTAAAGTTTAGTACATCAATCAATGTGCCAGGGCGTGGCTGTAATAGATGACGGCGACGCCGAGCAGAATGAAGACGCACTGCTTGACCCCGGTGCCGGCGTCGACGCGGCGGTGCAGGCCGGGGATCAGGTCGGCGACGGCGATGTACAGGAAACTGGCGGCGGCGATGGCAATGGCGTACGGCAGAAGATTGAGCGCGTGGCCCAGGAAGTAATAAGCCAGCACGCCGCCGATGACCGAGGTCACGCTGGTCAGGGTATTCAGCGTCAGAGCGCGCACGCGAGACATGCCACCGTGCAGCAGGATCGCCAGGTCGCCGACTTCCTGGGGAACCTCGTGGGCCATGACGGCGATGGCGGTGACTATCCCCAGATGCAGGTCGGTCATGAAGGCCGCGGCAATCAACACCCCGTCGAGCACGTTGTGGAAGCCATCGCCGATCAGGATCAGCGAGGCCGAGGCGGCGTCGCGCGCCTTGTCGTGCACCGTTGTCGCGCGTCCATGCGCGAAGTGATGATGCGCGTGACCATGCACGGCGTGGGAGGTGTGACCCTGGGTCGCGGCCTCAGCTCCCGGCAGGTGCCCCTCGCAGACGTCCTGATGACAGTGACGCCACAACACCATTTTCTCCAGCACGAAGAAAACCAACAGCCCGATCAGCAGTGACAAGCCGATGCCATGGGCGGCCCCGGCCCCCGCGCTTTCGATGGCATGCGGCAGCAGCCCCAGCAACGCGGCCGCGAGCAGCGCACCCGTGGCAAAACTCACCAGGTGAGGCAATACCCGGGCCCGCACGCCGTCCGAAGCCAACAGAAACAACGATGCGGCCAGCGCGCTCACCACGCCGCCCAGGGCGGTGAACAGAATGATCCAGAACAGCAGCGGCATGGCGGGAAGACTTTGTTGCGAATCGGTTGGCCGGAAATGATTCGGCGGCTGCCGGACCTGGCCGGGACTGCCCGAGCCTCGGCCGGCGTCGAATCGTTCGTTATGACCAGGCAGCGTAGCATGGCCGTCAAGAGCGTATGGCCGAGCGTCGAGGCGCGACCCAGCGGTGCGCGGCTATTCGAGCCAGATCAACGTCGCCATGCGACCGGTACGGGCCTCGCGGCGGTAAGAGAAAAAGCGCTCTTGATCGGAGTAGGTGCCGAAACCGCCGCCGTGGATCGCTTCGACACCGAGACGTCGCAATTCGCGGCGGGCCAGCTCGTACAGGTCGGCCTGCCACCGGCCGCGAGCATTGCGCTCGAAGCAGACCGCATTGCCGGGATCACGCGCTACGAACTGTTCCCGTACCTCGTCCCCCACCTCGAAGGCCGCCTGTTCGATGGCCGGCCCGCGCCAGGCGAGCAATTCCGCGGGTGGAAC
>Ga0182745_1000697_pt1 | contig 35326 bp, 31 predicted proteins | sample eDN3rd30CKraftBY_FD_128523 | JGI IMG/M metagenome (GOLD analysis project Ga0182745, IMG submission 128523) | Enriched backyard soil microbial communities from Emeryville, California, USA - eDNA 3rd pass 30_C Kraft BY (version 2) (version 2) | ecosystem: Environmental > Terrestrial > Soil >...
AGCGCAGGAAGTCCAGCTGTTCCTGCGTCGTCGCGAACAGGAAATAGCTCTGGTCGCGCGCCGGATCGACCGCGCGGTGCAACTCGGCACCCGCCGGTCCCATCACGCGGCGGACATAATGGCCGGTCGCGAGGCAGTCGGCACCGAGATCCTTCGCCAGCGCGAACAGATCGGTGAACTTGACCCCCATATTGCAGCGCACGCAGGGGATCGGGGTCCGCCCGCTGAGATATTCGTCGGCGAACTGGTCGATCACCGTGTCGCGAAAGCGACTTTCATGGTCGTGGACATGGTGCGCGAAGCCCAGCCGGTCGGCGACCGCGCGCGCGTCGCGGATGTCCTGCCCGGCACAGCAGGCCCCGACACGCTTCGCCTTGGCGCCATGATCATAGAGCTGCAGCGTCACCCCGATCACCTCGGCGCCCGAGCGCGCCGCGAGCGCCGCGACGACGCTCGAATCGACACCGCCCGACATGGCGACGACGATTCGCCGGTCCTTCAGCGGTTCGGCGAGCTGGAAATCGCCGAGTCGGTCAGAGGAAAGCACATGGACCATGATCGCGGCCATCTAGGGACGGTCAGCCCGAAATGCCAGCTTTTCCGCGCGCCGCGTCAAAATATTGACGGGGGTTAAGCTTCGCTAACAAGCTCTGAAATGGACATTTACTCCGCCTTAGCGGGTCTCGGTTAGACGGGCAGCATGAACCTCGCCCCGTCCGATCTTCCGCGCCCTGCCGGTGCCGCCAGTCTGTCGAAGCCCGGCTTCGACATCATTCTGGCCGTTTCCGCCGCGCGGCAGGCCGCCTTGCCGACCGTGCGCCTGCTCCGCGCCCGGTCGCATCGCGAATCGCACCGGGCGGCGGTGAACGCTCTGCGTGCAATGCTGGGCGGAAATGCGGGTGGGGCCCGTTCCGTCGACCTGCGACCGGCGCGTTTCTTCGATCTGTCCGATCGGAAAAACGCCCTGTCCGAAACCATGAACGGCCCGTTTACCAGAGGGTTTCAGCCGATGTTGAACCTAGCCCATATAGGTAAGCGGCTGTCGGTCGAACCGATCCCCCCCGCTCAAGACATTATGGAATGACTATGATCGAGAATCAGAAAATCCGCCCGGCCCAGGTCATCGGCCCCCTCGGGGAACCGCTGACGCTGGACTCGCTGCCGCCGCCGAACACCACGCGCTGGGTCGTGCGGCGCAAGGCCGAAGTGGTGGCGGCGGTCAACGGCGGCCTGCTGACCGTCGACGAGGCGTGCGAACGCTATGGGCTGACGCTCGAGGAATTCGCCGGCTGGCAGCGGTCGATCGACCGCAGCGGCATGCCGGGGCTGCGTGTCACGCGCATCCAGCACTACCGCGACCTTTACGAGCGCCAGCAGCGCTTCTGACCGAGGCCGTCGGACACGAACGGAAGAGGGCGCCGCGGGCGCCCTCTTTTTTGCTCGCGGCACGAGTTCTCCGTCCGAAACCTCAGAAAAACACCTTATATTTCCGCTATTTGGAAATTTCCTTGCAACCCCTGCGTTCACGCGGCGTTAAGCCACGGAGTCAATCAGGAGATCACTCACATGCGCAAGTTTGCAATCACCCTCACCGCCGCGTCGGCGCTCGCGCTCGGCGCGTGCCAGAGCCCGCAGGCAGACAAGGTCGAGGATCAGGCCGAAGCCCAGGCCGACGCAATCGACGACCAGGCCGACGCCATGCCCGAAGGCCCGGCGCAGGATGCCATGGAAAACAAGGCCGACGCCGTTGAAGCCCAGGGCGAGGAAAAGGCCAACGCGATCGACGACAAGGGCGAAATCGCTCCGTCCGAAACCGGCGCTGCGGCTCCCCAGACCCCGCCCGCCGGCGAGGTCAAGAAATAAGCCTGCCTTCCTTCGCGAAGGCGGCAAGGAAGGGCGCCCGGCATCGCCGCGGCGCCCTTTTCTATGCCGCGCCCGCCCTCTGGGTTCCCCCCAGCGCCCGGAACACATCCTGCACCCCGCGCGCATCCTCGTCCCGCCGCAGCAGGTCGAGCGCCGCCGCGACGTCGAGCCGATATTCGGACACCCCCGCCGCCGCGCGACGCCATTCGGCGCCGAGCGACCCCACGAGCCGCGCCGCGGCGAGATTTTCCGACAATATGTCGACGTCGAGCGCGGCCAGCCCCTCGGCGAGGCACTGGATCAGCAGCGCCGCGGTCATCATCCGCGCGAGCCCCTTGCCGTGAAAGGCGTCGAGCACCGCGACCGAATATTCGCCGATCCGCCCTCCGTCGGCATGCCGCACCGCGTGCACCGCGCCGATCGCCGGCGTCCCCTCGCATTCGGTGCACAGCGCTCCCCACGCGATATGGTCGTGCCCGTCGACGTCGACCAGCCGCTCGACCACGCTGTCGGGCGGCATCGGCGCGGGCGAAAAGAAGCGCAGATAGCGCGCCTCGGCCGACAGTTTCGCAATCCCCTCGCGCAGCAGCGGCTCGTCGGCGGGCGTGATCGTGCGCAGGCAGACGGCGGTGCCGTCGGCGAGCACGCTATGCACCTCGATGCCGCCCAGCGGCACCCGCGCGGTCGTTGCCATGCCGATCTCCCCGGCCGCGAGCGATCCCCCGACGATAGGGCGCCTATGCCGGCGGGACAAGGGTGGCTGCCGCTCCCCTAGCCCGATAGGTCAGGCATCGTCCCCCATCCGCAGCGCGGCGATGAACGCCTCCTGCGGGATGTTGACGTTGCCATATTCGCGCATCCGCTTCTTGCCCTCTTTCTGCTTTTCGAGGAGCTTCTTCTTGCGGGTCGCGTCGCCGCCGTAGCATTTGGCGGTCACGTCCTTGCGCAGCGCGGCGATCGTTTCGCGCGCGATCACCTTGCCGCCGATCGCCGCCTGGATCGGGATCTTGAACATGTGGCGCGGGATCAGGTCCTTGAGGCGCTCGCACATGCCGCGGCCGCGGCTTTCGGCGGTGCCGCGATGGACGATCATCGAGAGCGCGTCGACCGGCTCGTTGTTGACGAGGATGCTCATCTTGACGAGGTCGCCGGGGCGGTGGCCGATCTGGTGATAGTCGAACGACGCGTAGCCGCGGCTGATGCTCTTCAGCCGGTCGTAGAAGTCGAACACCACTTCGTTCAATGGCAGTTCGTAGGTGATCTGCGCGCGGCCGCCGACATAGGTGAGGTTCTTCTGGATGCCGCGGCGATCCTGGCACAGCTTCAGGATGCTGCCCAGATATTCGTCGGGGACATAGATCACCGCCTCGATCCACGGCTCCTCGATCTCCTCGATCCGGTTCGGGTCGGGCATGTCGGCGGGGTTGTGGAGCTCCATCTCGGTCGGGCCGCCGTCCTTCGAGCGGGTGAGCTTGAGCTTGTAGACCACCGACGGCGCGGTGGTGATCAGGTCGAGGTCGTACTCGCGGGTCAGCCGCTCCTGGATGATCTCGAGGTGGAGGAGGCCGAGGAAGCCGCAGCGGAATCCGAAGCCGAGCGCGGCGCTCGTCTCCATCTCGAAGCTGAACGACGCGTCGTTGAGCCGCAGCTTCTGGATGCTCTCGCGCAATTTCTCGAAGTCGTTGGCGTCGGTCGGGAAGAGGCCGCAGAAGACGACCGGCTGGACCTCCTTGAACCCCGCGAGCGGCGCCGCGGCGGGCTTCTTCGCGTCGGTCACCGTGTCGCCGACGCGCGCCTGCGCGACGTCCTTGATCTGCGCGGTGATGAAGCCGATCTCGCCGGCGCCGATCTCGGTCAGGTCCTGCCGCTTCGGCGTGAAGCAGCCGACGCGGTCGATCAGATGGACGGTGCCCGCCTGCATGAACTTGATCTGCTGGCCCTTTTTCAGCACGCCGTCGACGACGCGGACGAGGATGACGACGCCCAGATAGGGGTCGTACCAGCTGTCGACGAGCATCGCGACCAGCGGCGCCGCGGCGTCGCCCTTCGGCGGCGGGATCTTGGCGACGATGGCTTCGAGCGCTTCCTCGATGCCGATCCCGGCCTTGGCCGATGCGAGCACCGCGTCGTCGGCGGGGAGGCCGATGATGTCCTCGATCTCGGCCTTCACCTTGTCGACGTCGGCGGCGGGCAGGTCGATCTTGTTGATCACGGGCACGATCTCATGATCATGCTCGATCGACTGATAGACGTTGGCGAGCGTCTGCGCCTCGACCCCCTGCGCCGCGTCGACGACGAGCAGCGCGCCCTCGCAGGCGGCGAGGCTGCGCGACACCTCATAGGCGAAGTCGACGTGGCCGGGCGTGTCCATCAGGTTGAGCTGATAGGTCTCGCCGTCGTGCGCCTTGTAGGAAAGGCGCACCGTCTGCGCCTTGATAGTGATCCCCCGCTCCTTCTCGATATCCATATTATCAAGCACTTGCGCCGACATCTCGCGCTCAGTCAGCCCGCCGGTGAACTGGATCAGCCGGTCGGCCAGCGTCGACTTGCCATGGTCGATGTGCGCGATGATCGAAAAATTACGGATATGCGAGAGGGGCGTTGTCATGGCGCGCGCGTTAGCAGGGGTTTGCGGCGCTGTCAGCAGGCGAGTCGCCACCAGCGGCCCCGCCGCGCGCGGCGCCGATCCAGCGCAACTTTATTCCAAAGTTGTCAAACTTGTCACTCCCCTCCGGTAACATGATACCCGTCCGGAAGATTTGCGGCCTACGCGGGAGCGCAGGGCGGGCGAAGCATCCACGAAGCGAAAGAGCCGAAGAGTCGAGGCTGGCACGGCTGGGGAATGTAGGAAAGGGGTTTATTCAAGCCGGACCCATTTCGCCGAAGTTCTGAAATCTAAAGCGTCAGCCAACGCCCGCAATCGTCGCGCACCCGCGCATCGCTATCGCGCAGCCCGCGTTCCAGCACCGCCGCCCTGCCCTCTCCCGCCTCCATCGCCGCCAGCGCGGCGATGGCGTTCGCGCGGACGCGCGGCACCGGGTGCGCCTTCGCGAATTCCGCCGCGATATCCCTGCCCTCCTCCGTCAAATGCACCGCGCAGCGGAGCAGCATTTCGCCGGGGGTCAGGGTCGGACGGCGGGCGATCGTGCCATGTTCGAGGTCCACGATATATTGGTCGCGCCAGGGGACATGCTCGCCCTCGTCCATGATGTTGAGGCTGACCGACAGCCGCTCGGGCGGGAGCTGGCTGTGGATGTCGCGATGGGCGCGGTAGAGGAGCATCTTGCCCTCGGCGAGGCTGCTGCGCTCGACGAAATGCAGCTTCATCGGCTCGCCGAGGCGGCCGTCGACGGCTTCGGGGTCGTAGTCGTAATAGTCGCTGACATAGCCGGGGCCCCAATAGCCGGTGGTCAGGAAGTGAAAATTATGGTCGTGCGGCAGGCCGTAGGCGAAAGCCGCGGGGCCGCTCGCGGCGTAGACGGCGTCGCTTTCCGCGGGCCACAGATTGGCGCGGAGGAACCAGCCGCGGCGGCTGCGGTGGAGGAGAAAGACCTGCGCCGAATAGCGGTTTTCCGCGAGCTGATCGCGGTAGCTCGCCTTGAGTTCGGCGATGACGCGGTCGGCGAGGAAGTGCCGGTTGCGCGACAGGCCGGCGAGGAGATGCGCGCATCGGGCGAGGTTTGCTTCATCGGCGAGGTCGACGCCCGATTCGTCGAGGCGCGCGGTGAGTTCGGCGAGGTCGAGTTCGGGGGCGGCGGGCGGCGTTATGATGTGGGGCATGGGGTCTCCTTCTCCCCTCCCGCACGCGGGAGGGGTTGGGGGGTGGGCAACGGCAGTGCGGTCATGCCCACCCCGCTGCGGCTAGCGAACAAGTTCGCAAGCCTCGCTGCCCCTCCCGCTTGCGGGAGGGGATTGATAGAGCATCAGCGTCGCCGTTGCTGCGCGGCGGACCTCCGGGTGCGGGTCCGCCGCCGCCATCTGCGCGAGCGGCGCGCGGGCGGCGGCGGGGTCGAGCGCGACGAGTTCGCGCATCGCGTGCCAGCGCGCCGCGAAATCCTCGGTGCGCGTCTCGTCGGCGAACAGCGGCGCCGCGTCGGTGCGGCGCATCGTGCGGAGCAGGGTCAGCGCCATCGCGCGGAAGCTGCTGTCGCGGCGCGACGCCGAGACGTGGACGAGGCGGCCGCTTTCGGTGTCGTAGGCGCGGATCGGGAGGCGCGACGGCGGCTGCGCCGCGAGTTCGAGCATCAGCACGTCGCCGCCGCCGCCGATCAGGCTGAAGGCGGTGCGCGCGGTGTCGAGCGCCAGCGTCTCGCCCCCGGCGAGCGGGCGCGACGGGTCGCTGACGCACGGGCTCGCGGTGGCGGCGGTGAAGGCGCCGGCCTCCTCTGCGCGGCTCACTGGGGCATGGTGAAGGCGGATCGCGGCGTTGCCCGCGGCGAGAATGCGGATGCGCGCCCGGCCGGGGACGAAAAGCGCGGACGGCGCTGCGCCGCGCAATGCCGCCTCGACCGGGCGAACGAGCAGCGTCAGGCGGATCGCGCCCGCCTCGGCGAGCAGCAGCCCGCCGAGCGCACCGCCGCCGACGGGACGGAGCGGCGGGCGGGCGAAAGGATCGGCAGCCAACAGGTGCAGTGCCTGCGCGAGCCGGGCGCGCAGCCAGCCGATATCGTCGAGCCAGGGCGCGAGGGCGGCGATCGCCTCGCCGGGCGGCGCGGTCGCCTGCGCGCGCATCGCGGCGAGGAGGCCGGCGGGCGCGTCATCCTCCGCCGCCCAGCGATCGGCGAGTGGCCCGGCGGCGGCGCGCATCGCCTGCCGCCGGGAGGCATCGGCGCGCGGATAATGGTCGTGACGCGAAGCGGGCGCGGACATGCGGGCCTCCGGAGCGATGGCGCGGGCGGCGCGGGATGCCGCCCGCGCGCACGGTCAGTCGTAGATGACGAGCATCACGGTGACGGTCGCTTCGAAGACCGACGGCTTCGACGTCGCCATTTCGGCGGCGAAGGAACCGAACAGGCCGACCGCGGTGTCGAGCAGCGGCAGCGCGGCGATGTCGATGGCTGGCATTGGCATAATCCCTCCTGTTTTCCGGCGTTTGATCCGCCGCGAACAGGATGGGAAGGGCGCGCGGGCGGCGCCAGTTAACTTAATTTAATGGCGCGAGCCACAGCGAGAGGCCGGGCGGCGGCGCGGCGGGGGGCGCCTCGACCTCGGTTCGTGCGGCGTCGGCGCGGGCGCGGGCGAGGATCGCGGGCGGCACCGAAGGCGCGTGAAAGATGTGGTCGGCCTGCCCGAGCAGGCGCGCGGCGCGCAGCGTGAGCTCGTCGGGGTCGGCGCTGGCCAGCGCGATGGTTTCGAGGCGCGCGGGCGGCGCGGCGTCGGGGGCGGCGGTGAGCCAGGTTTCGAGGCGCTCCACCGCGCCGCCGTCGAGCGGGTCGAGCGCACCGCCGGCATCGAGCGCGGCGTCGATCGCGCGGCGGCGGTCGGCGGCGGCGGGCCAGCGCGCGGTCATCGCGGCGCGCGCGGCGTGGAGCGCCGAGGCGAGCGCGCCGAGCCGCGCGGGGAGCAAGGCCTCGATGCGCTGCCGGATCGCCTTGGCGAGCCCCGCCGACGCGCCGCCGGTGCCGATCGCGATGGTGACCGGGGCGCGGTCGACGATCGCGGGCGTGGTGAAGTCGCAGAGATCGGGGCGGTCGACGACATTGACGAGCAGCCCGCGCGCGCGCAGCGCCTCGGCCGCGGCGCGCGCGGCGTCGGCGTCGTCCAGCGCGACGAAACCGAGGCTCGCGCCGGGCTCCCACGCCGACACGATCCGCCCGCCGGCGCGCGCGACGAGCCGCGCCTTGGCATCGGCCGCCTCGCCGGTTCCGACGAACACGACGGTGCGGCCAGTGAGGTTGAGGAAGATTGGGAGCTGGTGCATGGGGGTCTTATAGCAAGCCCCTCCCCTTCAGGGGAGGGGTTGGGCTGCGCCCCGGACTTGATCCGGGGCTCGCTGCCCTCCCCTGAAGGGGAGGGCGAAGTCGCTTACTCGATCCAATCCGGAACCCGCTCCGCCGCCATGATCGTGCCCGCCGCGATGCGGTCGGCGACCACGGCGTAGCGGTCGCCGTCGACGAGCACTTCGGGGACGAGGCTGCGGCTGTTGTAGGTCGACGCCATCGTCGCGCCATAGGCGCCCGCGGTGCGGAAGACCGCAAGATCGCCCGATTGCACGACGTCGATGTCGCGATCGCGCGCGAAGGTGTCGCCGGTCTCGCACACCGGGCCGACGATCGAGGCGGTCATCCGTTCGCCGCCCGGTTCGACCGCGACGAAATCGTGATACGCATCGTAGAGCGCCGGGCGCGCGAGGTCGTTCATCGCGGCGTCGACGATGACGAAGGGATGGGTCGCGCCGGGCTTGACCCACAGCACTTCGGTCAAGAGCACGCCGGTGTTGCCCGCGATGACGCGGCCAGGCTCGAACATCAGGGTGACGTCCCAGTCCTTCGTCACGCGCGCGACCATCGCGCCATAGTCGGCGGGCGACGGCGGATCGTCGTCGGGGCGATAGGGCACGCCGAGCCCGCCGCCGAGGTCAACATGGGTGATGCTGTGCCCCGCGGCGCGCAGGTCGGCGACGAGGCGCCCGACGCGCTCGAACGCGGCCTCCAGCGGCGCGAGGCTGGTGAGTTGGCTGCCGATGTGGAGCGCGACCCCGCGCAGGTTGAGCCCGGGCAGCCCCGCGAGCCGCGCGAAGATTTCGGGCGCGGCGTCGATGCCGACCCCGAACTTGTTCTCGGCCTTGCCGGTCGAGATCTTGGCGTGGGTGCCCGCGTCGACGTCGGGATTGACGCGCAGCACCGCATTCGCGGTCGTCTCGCGCGCCAGCGCGATCTCGGCGAGCGCGACGCCCTCGGGCTCGTGCTCGATGTTGAACTGGCCGATGCCGCGATCGAGCCCCTGGGCGAGCTCGGCGCGCGTCTTGCCGACGCCCGAAAAGACGATGTCCTCGGCCGCCATGCCCGAAGCGAGCGCGCGTTCGAGCTCGCCGCCCGAGACGACGTCGGCGCCATAGCCCTGCCGCGCGAGCACGCGCAGCACGCCGAGATTGGGGTTGCACTTGATCGCGAAGGCGATGTGCTTCTTCGGCACATCCTTCAGCGCGTCGCGGAACACCTGCGCATGGCGCTCGAGCGTCGCGCGCGAATAGACATAGACGGGGGTTCCCACTTCGGCGGCGATGCGCGGCAGGGGGATGTCTTCGGCGTGGAGCACGCCGTCACGAAGTTCAAAATGGTCCATCGAAGGAAGTCCTGATCATCATTCTCCGTTCGCATCGAGCGAAGTCGAGATGCCCCGAAGGACAGGACAAGCCGATGTGTGTCTCGACTTCGCTCGACACGAGCGGATTAAACTGGGTTTTGCTCAGCCTGGCGGGGGCAGGTCGAAATCGTCGGGCTCGCGTTGTTCCGAGCGTTTGAGAAGTTCGTCGCTGCGCGCGGGCTTGGCCTGCGCGTCAGGCGTCGTCAGCTCCTCGTTCGTCGGGGGGCGCGTCGCGCCGATCGGGATGACCGGCGGGGCCTGGCCCACGACCGGTTTCAGATCCTCGCGCTTGCCGCACGCGCCGAGCGTCGCCGCGAGGGCGGCGGCCGACAGGAGGACGGCGGTCAGCGGGCGGGTTCGCATCGTCAACTCTCCAGCGCGGCGCGGGCCGCGGCGATGGCGTCTCTTACCCGTTCGGGCGCGGTGCCGCCATAGCTGATGCGGCTGGCGACCGAAGCCTCGACGGTCAGCGCGGCGAGCGCCTGCGGCGTCACGGCGGCGTGGATCGCCGCGGCCTCGGCGATGGGCAGCGCCGACAGTTCAACGCCCAGCTCCTCGGATCGTTTCACGCACGCGCCGACGATATGGTGCGCCTCGCGGAACGGCACCCCCGCCTCGCGCACCAGCCAGTCGGCGAGGTCGGTCGCGGTCGAGAAGCCCGAGGCGGCGAGCGCGCGCATCCGGTCGGTGCGGAAGCTCAGCGTCTCGACCATGCCGGTCAGCGCGGCGAGCGACAGCGCGAGCGCGTCGAAGGCGCCGAATACCGTTTCCTTGTCGTCCTGCAAATCCTTCGAGTAAGTGAGCGGCAGCCCCTTCACGATGACGGCGAGCCGCTGGAAGGCGCCGAGCAGCATCCCCGCGCGCCCGCGCACCAGCTCGGCGGCGTCGGGGTTGCGCTTTTGCGGCATGATCGAGCTGCCCGTCGACCAGGCATCGGGCAAGGCCACGAAACCGAAGGGCTGGCTGGCCCAGATCACGATCTCCTCGGCGAGGCGCGACAGGTGGAGCGCGGCGATCGAGGCGGCGGCGCAGAATTCCAATGCGAAGTCGCGGTCGGACACGGCGTCGATGCTGTTCGCCATCGGGCGGTCGAAGCCGAGCGCCTTCGCGACCCCGTGGCGATCGACCGGGAAGCCCGTGCCAGCGAGCGCCGCGGCGCCGAGCGGCGATTCGTTGAGCCGCGCGCGCGCATCGGCGAAGCGTCCGCGGTCGCGGCCCGCCATCTCGACATAGGCGAGGAGATGGTGACCGAGCGTCACCGGCTGCGCGACCTGGAGATGGGTGAAGCCGGGCATGATGCTGCCGGCATGCTCGTCGGCGCGCGCGAGCAGCGCGGCCTGCAGCGCCTTCAGTCCCGCGTCGATGCGGTCGCAGGCGGTGCGCGTCCAGAGGCGGAAATCGGTCGCGACCTGGTCGTTGCGCGAGCGCGCGGTATGGAGCCGCCCGGCGGGTTCGCCGACGATGTCCTTGAGCCGCGATTCCACCGTCATGTGGATATCCTCGAGCGCGAGGTCTACGGGCACGCCTTCGCGCGCGAACTCTTCGGCGATCCGCGCAAGGCCGGCATCGATCGCCGCGGCGTCATCGGCGGCGACGATGCCCTGCGCGCCGAGCATCGCGGCATGCGCGCGGCTCGCGGCGATATCCTCTTCCCACAACCGCTTGTCGACGGGGATCGAGGCGTTTATTTCTTGCATGATCGCCGCGGGACCGCCACCGAAGCGGCCGCCCCACATGCTGCTCTTGTCCGGAGATTCCGCCATTCACCGCGTCCCAAACCCGAAAATTGCCCTCCTCGCCATCCTGCTGGCGGGGTCGATCGCCGGCTGCGATAGGGAAAAGCAGGACGGGGGGCAAGCGGGGGCGTCCCAAGCAAATATTGCGCCCGGCGAAGCGAAGGATGCGCGCGGGGTCGAGACCTTCCAGCATCAACTCGACCGCAGCCACGCCGGCGAGACGGCCCCCGCCGCGAGCTTCCGCGGCCCCGACGACGCGCCGGTGACGCTCGCGAGCTTCCGCGGGCGGCCGCTGCTCGTCAACCTGTGGGCGACCTGGTGCGCGCCGTGCGTCGCCGAGATGCCGACGCTCGACGCGCTCGCGGCGAAACAGGGCAAGGCGATGGCGGTGATCGCGGTCGCGCAGGATCTGCAGGGCGCCGCGGTCGTCGACCCCTGGTTCCAGAAGGCCGGGCTGAAAACGCTCCAGCCTTATATCGACCCCGAGAACGCCTTGCTCGACGCGGCGAGCAGCGCGCTGCCGACGAGCATCCTCTACGATGCCGAGGGCAAGGAGGTCTGGCGGGTGGTCGGCGCGATCGACTGGCAGGGCGCCGAAGCGAAGGCGTTGCTGGGCGAAGCGGGGGTTTGAGCCAAGTTTTCACATATATGAAAATGACTTCGAGATATTGAAATATATCCCCCGCTCCCCTAGCCCCGGTTCGACGGAGATATGGGAGACTCGGCATGAGCGGGTTGTTGGCGGACAAGGTGGTGGCGGTGACCGGCGCGGGGCGCGGGGTCGGGCGCGAGATCGCGCTGCTCTGCGCACGCGAGGGCGCGGCGGTGGTGGTCAACGACCTCGGCACCTCGGGCGAAGGCGAAGGCGCCGACCTGTCGCCCGCCGAGGAGACGGTGAACGACATCAAGGCGGCGGGCGGCCGCGCCATCGTCAACGGCGCGAGCGTCGCCGACCCCAAGGGCGCGGCGAGCATCGTCGAGGATGCGGTGCAGCATTTCGGGCGCATCGACGCGGTGGTGAACAATGCCGGCATCCTGCGCGACCGTATCTGGCACAAGCTGAGCCACGAGGACTGGAACGCGGTGATCGACGTCCATCTGAACGGCTGCTTCAACGTGTCGAAGGCCGCGACGCCCTATTTCCGCGAGCAGGGGTCGGGCAGCTTCATCCACTTCACCTCGACCAGCGGGCTGATCGGCAATTTCGGGCAGGCCAATTATTCGGCGGCGAAACTGGGCATCGTCGGCCTGTCGCAGTCGATCGCGCTCGACATGGCGCGCGCCGGAGTGCGGTCGAACTGCATCGCGCCCTTCGCATGGAGCCGGATGACCGCGTCGATCCCCGCCTCGACCCCCGAGGAACTCGAGCGGATCGAGCGGATGAAGACGATGAGCGCCGACAAGATCGCGCCGCTCGTCGCCTTTCTCGCCAGCGACGCGGCGAAGGAGGTCACCAACCAGATCTTCGGCGTGCGCAAGAACGAGATCTTCCTCTTTTCGAAGCCGCGCCCGATCCGTTCGATGCAGAAAAGCGAGGGCTGGACCGCGCAGGCGATCGCCGACGAGATGCTGCCCGCGTTCCGCCCGAGCTTCGCGCGGCCCGACGAGCGGTCGGGCGACGTGTTCGGCTACGATCCGATCTGAGGAAAGCGAGACCCATGCACGATTACACCGCCATCCGCGAAGAGGTCGCGAAGCTGTGCGCCGCCTTTCCCGGCCCCTATTGGCAGGCGAAGGACCGGCTGCGCGAATATCCGTCGGAGTTCGTCGCAGCGCTGGGCGAAGCGGGCTATCTCGCCGCGCTGATCCCCGAGGACTATGGCGGCGCCGGACTGCCCTTGTCGGCCGCCGCGGCGATCCTCGAGGAAATTCAGCGCCAGGGGTGCAACGGCGGCGCGGTGCATGCGCAAATGTATGTGATGGGCACGGTGCTGCGTCATGGTTCGGAGGAGCAAAAGGCGCGCTATCTTCCGCGTGTCGCGACGGGCGAGCTGCGCCTGCAGGCGTTCGGGGTGACCGAGCCGACGAGCGGCACCGATACGCTGAGCCTGAAGACCACGGCCAAGCGCGATGGCGATCATTACGTCGTCAACGGCCAGAAATTGTGGACGAGCCGGGCCGAGCATAGCGACCTGATGATCCTGCTCGCGCGCACCACGCCGCGCGACGAAGCCGCGAGCCGCACCGACGGCCTGTCGGTCTTCCTGGTCGACATGAAGGAAGCGCTCGCCGCGGGGACGCTGTCGATCCGGCCGATCGACACGATGATGAACCATGCGACGACCGAGGTCTTCTTCGACAATATGCGCATCCCCGCCGCGAACCTGATCGGCGAGGAGGGCAAGGGCTTTCGCTATATATTGTCGGGGATGAACGCCGAGCGGCTGCTGATCGCCGCCGAGTGCATCGGCGATGCGAAGTGGTTCATCGAGAAGGCGAGCTCATACGCCAAGGAGCGCGTGCTGTTCGGCCGCCCGATCGGCCAGAATCAGGGGGTGCAGTTTCCCATCGCGCGCGCCTATGCCCAGATGCGCGCCGCCGAACTGCTCGTCCACGACGGGATTGCCAGATATGAGGCGGGCGAGAATGCCGGGGCCGAGGCGAATATGGCGAAGATGCTCGCCGCCGAGGCGAGCTGGGCCGCGGGCGAGGCGTGCATCCAGACCCACGGCGGTTTCGGCTTCGCCGCCGAGTATGACATCGAACGCAAGTTCCGCGAGACGCGCCTCTATCAGGTCGCGCCGATCAGCACGAACATGATCCTCTCCTATGTCGCCGAGCATGTGCTGGGGATGCCGCGGAGTTATTGAGGGCCACGCAAAAAGAACGGGCCGCCCGGTCAGACGGCCCGTCCAGTCGATAGCCGGCGCGTCCAGGCGGATCCGCCGGCTACCCCTTGTTCGTCAGTTTGCGGCCGCTTCCTGCTGCTTGGCCTCGCCCTTGAGCTGACCCTTGGTCATGCCCGTGACGAGCGCATTGCCCGAGCCCGAGAAGCTGGCCGCCGGAAGCGTCGCGACGCGGTCGCCGACCTCGACACTCACCGCCTGCACGACGCCGCGGCCGGTCTGGCGCACGTCATGAACGTAGCCGATCACCTTGCCGCGCGGGTCGGTGACGGGCATGCCCGGGGCGACCGCGAACATGCCGTCGCCCGAAGCAGCGCCGCTGCCCGCCGCGGCGAGCTGGCCGAGGCCGCCCTGGAAGCTGCCCGCGGCCGAACCGGCGCCGCTCGCGCTGCCCGAGACGTTCGACAGCGCGCCGCCGGCCCGGTCGCGGACAGTCCCGACCGCACCGCGCGCGGTGCCCGTTGCGGTCGAAGCCGCCCCCCGTGCCGTGCCGACCGCGCCGCGCGCGGTCTGACCGACGAAATCGGTGCCGACGGCCTGCGCGTCGACGCTGCCGCTGCCCGACGCGCTGCCCGAACCGCTCGCCTGGGTGCCGAGCGTGTCGCCGAGCAGCCCGGCGTCGGCCGATCCCTTGCCGCGCGCATCGGCGTCGCCATGCCCGCGAACGCGGCCCGAGTGGCGGTCGACGTCGACGTCGCCGCGTCCCGAACCGGTGAGGTCGCCCGTCGTGCCGATCGTGCTGCCGATCGGTCCGGTCGGATTGCCGAGCGTGCCGCCCAACGTGCCGCCAAGGCTGCCACCAAGCCCGCCGCTGCCACCGAGCAACTGCGCCGAAGCGGGGGTCGCGAAGACGAGCGCCGAGGCGATCAGCGCGGCGGCGGAAATATGGGTGCGATAAGCCATGATGCTTCTCCTGATGCTGTGGCCCGGAGGGGTGGGCCTGGAAGGAGAACGATGAGGCTGCGGATTTTCTTCCCGAAAAAATCAGCGGCCGCAATCGCCGCAGATGAGACCATAGCCGGTCTGCTTGTCGCGGCCCTTCCTGCCGAGGTCGCGCGCCTCGGTCACCAGCGCGCGGATCGCGGGGTCGATGCGGTCGACGGCGGGCGCCGGATAGAGGCGCGCGAGGCGCCCGGCGACGAGCGGCGCGGCGAAGGAGGTGCCGCGCAGCCGATCGGTGCTCGCCGCCCCCGTCGCCGCGAGCACCGCATCGCCGGGCGCGGCGAAATCGACCTGCGCCGCGCGGCCGGCCTCGGGAAGCACATGGCCTTTGGCATCGACCCCCGTCACCCCGAGCACGCCCGCGTAGGCGGCGGGATAGGCGGCGGGCGCGGCGGGGCCGTCGTTGCCGACCGCCGCGACGATCAGCAACCCACGCCCCTGCGCGCGCCGGATCGCGAGCGCGAGCAGCTTGTTGTCGGGGCCGACGAGGCTGATCGTGACGACCGCCGTGCCGCGCTGCACGAACCAGCCGAGCGCGCGGGCGATCGCGCTCGCGTTGCCGCCCGCGGGGTCGGCGCCATAGACATCGGCGGCGAGCAGCCGCGCGCCCGGCGCGGCGCCGCGCACCGCCCCCTCGCCGATCAGCAGCGAGGCGACGGCGGTGCCGTGGCGGCTGGGGCTGGGCGCTCCGCGCGCGAAGCCGCGCTGCTCGACGCGCCCCGCGACCGACGGATGCGCCGCGACGCCGCCGTCGATCAGCCCCAGCGACGCGCGACCGGGCGCGGCGGCGGCGAGCGCTGCCGTGAACAGAGCGGCGCCGGCGGTCCCGCCGCTGCCGCTCGCGAAATAGAGATTGTCGGCGTCGACCTCGGCCTCGGGGAGCAGTTTCGCGAGCTGTTTCTGCGCGCGCGCGAGGCTGCGGCCGTCGGGCACACGAAAGCGGGCGATGTCGAGATCGAGCCCCTCGATCCGCTCGCGGCTCTCCAGCATGAAGCCCTCCTCCGCCACGCGCGCGATCATCGCCGCGTCGACTCCGGCCGCGACGAGGATGCCGCGCACCGCGGGCTGGTCGTCGCGGTCGAGCTCGACCGCGTCGGGATGCTCGCGGAGCAGCGCGGCGACCCGGTCGAGCCGCAGCCGGCCCAGCGTGCGGTCGAGGTCGATCAGCGGCCGCTCGCCGATCCGCGGCAGCGGGGGAAGCTCGGGGAGCTGGACCGGCGGCAGCGCGATCTGCGCCGACGCGCGCGGCCCGGCGCCCGCGAGCAGCAGGCAGAGCGTCAGCATCAGGGCGGTCGGCAGTCGCATTCCATCTCCTCACGCATCGCGGGTGAAGGCGATCCACGAAAAATTTTAGCAGGATGCGGAAGAAACGATAGAAGGTCGTCGTTTCTTCCGCAGTCATGCGAAAAGGCAGGCGATGCGCTTTGAGGACGAACTGGTCGGGCTGTTGCCGCGCCTGCGCCGTTTTGCGCGCGGCTTGGCGCGCGATGCGAGCGACGCCGACGACCTGTGCCAGGCGGCCATCGAGCGCGCGCTGAAATCGCGCGACCAATGGAGCCACGGAACGAGACTGGACAGCTGGATGTACCGCATCACCCGCAACCTGTGGATCGACGAACGCCGCGCCGCCGCGCGCCGCGGCGTCCAGAAGCCGATCGACGAGGCCGTGCTGCAGGTCGCCGGCGACGGCGCCGCGCATGTCGAGGCGGGCGCGCTGCGCGGCGACGTCGATGGCGCGATGGCGCACCTGCCCGACGAACAGCGCGAGGTGGTGATGCTCGTCCTTGTCGAAGGCTATGCCTATCGCGAGGCGGCCGAGATATTGGAAGTGCCGATCGGCACCGTCACCTCGCGCCTCGCGCGCGGGCGCGAGACGCTGATGCACCTGTTGGGAGAAGCGGCATGACGATCGACCGTGCCACCATCGCCGCCTATGTCGACGGCGAACTCGACGATATCGCCGCGCGCCGCGTCGAGCGTGCCGCCGGGGCCGACCCCGAAATCGCCGATGCCATCGCCCGCCATCGCGCGCTGACCGCGGCGCTGGCGGCGCATTACGGGCCCGTCGCCGAAGAGGCGGTGCCGAACCGGCTGCTCGACCTGGTCGCGGGCGCGGGGCGCGTCGACACCAGCCTCGCCGCGCGGCGCGAGGCGAAGCGGGCGCGGTTCGGCGCGATGCAATGGGGCGCGATCGCGGCGTCGCTGGCGCTCGGGCTGACGATCGGGCTGCGGCCGTGGCTGCCCGCCGAACCGGTCGCGGTCGAGGGCGGCGCGCTGGTCGCCGCGGGGCCGTTGTCCGAGGCGCTCGACACCCAGCTCGCGTCGAACCAGCCGGCGGATGCGCCGGTGCGGATCGGCCTCAGCTTCCGCGACCGCGCGGGCCGCTATTGCCGGAGCTTCGAAAGCGCCGCGGTCGACGGCATCGGGTGCCGCGCCGACGGGCGCTGGCGGCTCGAGCGGACGACGCCCGGCGCGGCGGCGACCGACTATCGGCAGGCCGCGTCGGGAAGCCTCGCGGCCGCGGCGGCGGACATGATGGCGGGCGACGCGCTGGATGCGGGCGCCGAGCGCGCGGCAAGGGACGGCGGTTGGCGGCGCTGACCCTTTCGCCCTCACGGGAGGCAGCATAAGCGTCATTGCGAGCGAAGCGAAGCAATCCGGAGCGGTATCCGCCTACTCTGGATTGCTTCGCTTCGCTCGCAATGACGGGGCAAGGGCAGGCGCATGCGGCGCCCGCCCTTACCTTGCGATCCGGATTTGCCGATCAGCCGAGGATCACGCGCGCGGCGCGATAGCCCTTCTTGCGCATTTCCTTCACATAATCCTTGTCGGCGTCGATGACCTCGGTCTGCCACTCGTCCCAGGCATCCCAGCGGTCCTCGCGGTCGGTCGCGTGGCGGAGGTCGCTGCCGAGTTCTTTTTCGGCCTCTGCGATGTCGGCGCGATAATTATACCAATATTGGTTGTAGACCCCGGCGATCGGCGTGTCCCGGATTTCGGGCGTCTGGAAGCCCGGAGGCGCTTCGTAGCGCGGGCCGCCCGCGGCAACCGACGCCGGAAGAGCGAGCAACAGTGCGAGCGTGGTCCATGTCTTCATCGTTCGTCTCCTTCATGACCTGTCGTCAGAAGGAGGAACGAAGGAGAGCGCCCGATTATTCCCGCTTCATCGGCGAAAAACACCGGGCGGCGGAGAATCGACCCTATCCGGGATGCGCCTCGTCGCCGACGGCCGAGCGCAGGAGGCCGCGGAACACCTCTTGCGCGCTGCGCCGACCCTGCGTGACGTCGAACACGTCGCGCGCGATCGGCATGTCGAGGCCATGTTGTTCGGCGAGCGCGATCACGGTGGGGGCGCTCTTCACCCCCTCGGCGACCATGTTCATTCCGGCGATGATGTCGTCGATGCGGCGCCCCTTGCCGAGCTCGACCCCGACGTGGCGGTTGCGCGACAGCGGGCTGGTGCAGGTCGCGATCAGGTCGCCCATGCCGGTGAGTCCCGCGAAGGTCTCGGCGCGCCCGCCCATCGCGACGCCAAGCCGCGTGATCTCCGCGAGCCCGCGCGTCATCAGCCCCGCGCGCGTATTGTCGCCCGCGCCCAGCCCGTCGCCCATGCCGACCGCGATCGCGATGATATTCTTGAGCACCCCGCCGAGCTCGCAGCCGAGCAGGTCGGTGTTGGTATAGACGCGGAACAGGCCCGAGTGGAACACCGGCTGGAGTGCGCGCACGACGATCTCGTCCTCCATCGACAGGACGCTCGCCGCCGCCTGCCCCGCCATGATCTCGCGCGCGAGGTTGGGGCCGGTGAGGACGCCGACGGGATGGCCGGGGAGTATCTCCTCGATCAGTTCGGTCATCCGCTTGCCCGAGGAAAGTTCGAGACCCTTGGTCAGGCTGATCACCGGCACCCAGGGGCGCAGATGGCGCTTCGCCTCTTCGAGCACCCCGCGAAAGCTGTGCGAGGGCACCCCCATGACGAGGACGTCGGCACCCGCGACCACCGCGCCCATGTCGGCGGTCGCGCGCAGCGCCGGCGGCAGCGCAATGCCGGGCAGATATTTGCGGTTCTCGTGGAGACTGTTGATGCTCTCGACCGTTTCGGCGTCGCGCGCCCAGAGCGTGATCGGCGCGTTGCGCGACACGACCGCCGCGACCGTCGTTCCCCAGCTGCCGCCCCCGAGCAGCCCGATCTTCAGCCGCATCGCCCTCTCCCTCTGTTTCGGCGGAGAGTGACGAGGTTGCGGGAGGTTGGCAAGCCGGGCTCTCATTTCGTCATCCCGGACTTGATCCGGGATCCGCCTTTTTCCTCAAGACAAGACGGGCCCCGGGTCAAGCCCGGGGTGACGGATCGCTTATGAGAGCCGTGCTAGAAAGCCCTTCATCACTTCGGCGGTGCCTTTCGGGTCCTCGACCATCGGGACGTGGCCGACATGCTCCATGATGTGCGCGGTGCTGCCCGCGATGCCCGCTTCGAGCACGGGGACGCAGCTCACGTCGATCAGCCGGTCGTGGCGGCCCCACAGGATCAGCGTCGGCACCCGGACCTCGCCGAGCCGGTCGTTGAGCGGATGGTCGCGCATTTCGGTGGCGATCACCCAGAAGATGCCGTCGAGCTGGTCGCGATATTTGAGCGCGTCGCCATAGAGCGCGGGCTTCAGCCGCGACGGGATGAAGGGCGGCTTGTGGACGACCATCGCCACCAGCCGGTCGGCATCCTCCAGATTGGCGATGACGAGCGGGTTGTAATCCTCGTTCGCCGCCTGTTTTTCGAGGTCGCTGTCGTTCGCGCCCTTCACCCCCGCATTGTCGAGCAGGATCAGGCTGGCGAGCGCGTCCGGATAGTCGAGCGCGTAGCGCAGCGCGATCCAGCCGCCCATGCTGTTGCCGGCGACGTGCGGCCGATCGAGCCCCAACGCGTCGGCGAAGCCCTTGAGCCGCGCGGTCTGCGCCGCGACGTCATAGGCGAGCGCGGGGTTGCGCTCATTCTCCCCGAACCCCGGCAGGTCGGGCGCGACGACATGATAATCGCGCGTGAGGTAAGGCGCGATCATCGACCAATTATCCTTGTCGCCCGCGAAGCCATGGACGAGCAGCAGCAACGGCTTCGCCGGGTCGCCGCCCTCGAGATAGGGCCAGGCGCGGCCGTCGACCGTCACGCTCTTCTGCACCATCCCGCCGCGCTTGCGGAGCAGCCAGCGCCCGAAGGCGACGAGACGGCCGGGGAAGATGAAATAGAGGAGCGCCAGCGCGATCAGCGGGGCGAAGAGGAGGACGAGCAGGATTTTCATGGCGTCTCCTTAGCCCCTCCCCTTCGCAGGGAGGGGTTTGGAGTGGGGACATGCGCATCGAACCAGCCGACCAGGTCGTCGAGCACCGCATCGCGTTCGGGCTCGTTATAAATTTCGTGAAACAGGCCGGGATAGACGATCAGCCGCTTGTCGGCCGAGGAGACATGCTCGAACAGATAGCGCGAGCCCTCGGGGGCGGTCAGCTTGTCGGCCTCGCCGTGCTGGAGCAGGATCGGAAGGGTGATCGTCGCCGCGCCCGCCTGCGCCGCGGCCATCGCGTCCATGAACTCCTTGCCGAGCCGCGCGCCGATCTTGCCGGTGTAGACGAGCGGGTCGGCGCGATAGGCGGCGACCACCGCGGGGTCGCGGCTGACGCCTTCCGCATCGAGCGCCAGCACGCCCAGCCGCGGGAAGAAGCGCGAGAGAAAACTGCTGATCCAGACGGTAAAGCGCGAGGGCGGCGCGCCGGGGACGATCGCGGGGCCCGAGAGCGCGGCGGCAACGAACGCGCCCTGCCGCTCGATCAGGAACAAGGTCGCGATCAGCCCGCCCATGCTGTGGCCGAGCAGCAGGCGCGGCACGCCCGCGTGATTGACCTCGACCAGCGTCAGCAGCTCGTCCATGCCGCCCGTAAAGGCCGAAAAACGCGGCACGAAGCCCGGTGTGCCGTCGGAGCGGCCATGGCCCCAATGGTCGATCGCATAGACCGCGTAGCCGGCATCGGTCAGTCGCCTGGCGACATGCTCGTACCGCCCCGCATGTTCGGCATAGCCGTGCGCGAGCAACACCACTGCCTTCGGCGCGCCTTCGGGAAGCCAGTGGGTGACATGCAGCCGGGCGCCCGCGCCGGCGGACCCCATGGGGAGGATCACCGGCGCCGCGCTCAACGTGCCGCTTTCCGGGGCGCCGGGCCGCGGTGGCCTGGGCCGTCGTCGCCCGCTTTGTCGATCTTCGCGAGAATCGCGTCGAGCGCGCGGCTGATCGCGGTCTGGGTGCGCACCATCTCGATCTTGGGCCAGGCGGTGCGCATCCCCGTGTCGATCAGCTCGTCGATATCGTCCTGCGACAGGTCGGAGAGGATCTTGGTCGGCGACCAGAATTTGGGCGGGCGGATGATGTTGATGTCGCCGGTATATTCCTGGTTGATCACCGAACGCGCGAGATTGGCGAGGCTGTTCAAGGGCGGTACGAGCTCGAGCGGTTTCTGGAAGATCACCATATTGGCGTTGAGCCACGCCTTGAAGGTCGCCATCGACGCATGCTGGATCGCCTCGATCGGCGCCATCTGCTTGCGCGTGTCGGTCGCGAAGGGCAGCGCCAGCGGATTGGCCTGGCTGACGATATGATGGTTGACGCCATAGAGGCGTTCGAGGCGCTTGGTCGGAATGTCGTGCGTTACCGAGCCGTCGACCCAGCGCCGATCGGGCTGATAGGGCACGCGCCCGCCATCCTCGCCGCGCGCCATCAGCATGACGGGCGGAAAGACGCCGGGCACCGCGCAGGAGGCGAGTACCGCCTCGCGGATCAGCACATTGGGCGCGGTGATCGCGTTGAGGAGGCGGCCGTTCTGGTGCTTTTCGGCGGGCGCGACCGAGACGTTGAGGTGGCGGCCGCTGAGTTCCCAGGCCTCGCGGAAGGTCAGGTCGGGGATCAGCTCGGCGAGCCGGGCGCGGACCTCGTCGGGGGCGAGGCGGCGGAGTTCGGGATCGCGCGCGGGATTGGCGAGCCGGTCGCTGCCGAGGAAGGTGCCGATCTCGCCGTCCTTGCGGGTGCAGACGATCGCCGCGACGATCGACCCGCCGCTCGACCCCGCGAGAATATTGGGCAGCACGCCTTCGTCCCACAGCGCCTTCACCACGCCGACGTGGAAGAAGAGGAAGCTGCCCGAGCCTGAAAGGAGCAGCGCCGAGCGGCCGTAGCAATGCTGGGCGCGGCGGAAGAAGTCGCGCTTTTCCTCGCGCGGGATCGACCGCGACGCGGCGATCTTTTCCAGTGCGGCGACGACCTCGGCGACATAGGCCTCGATCAGTATTTTCGTGCCGAAACGCGCCTTTTGATAGAGGCGTTCGTGCCCCATGCCGTCGATATTGCCGTGGATGCCCTCGTTGAGCACGAAGAGCAGCCCCTTGACGTCCCCCGCCGCAGACAGGCCGCGCAGCTTTTCGAGCCGGGCGCGGATCGCCTTATAGTCGAAATGCTCGCTGGCGTCGGCCTCGCGCCACGCTTGCATTCCCGATTTCGCGTCATGCGTCCGCGCAGCCTTCGACCAGGCGGCATAGTCGGGGGCGTTGGCCAGCTCGGCGTCGGCGCTGAGCGTCGGGGCGAAGATCATTCGGTCGTCCTGCAATATGGTTTATTTTTTGCGAGTCTTGCCGGTTGCGTTGCCTTTGGCAACTGTTTTGACGATGCGGCCCTACCCTCGTCATCCCGGGCTTGAACCGGGATCCGCCTATTCCTTCAAGACAGGCAGGCCCCGGATCAAGTCCGGGGTGACGATGAAGAGAGCTTCTTCTTTGCCTTTGGCGGAGTCTTGGCCCTCATCGCCGATTTTGGCGCGGCTTTCGCCTTTGTCTTGGATTTCGTTTTCGGCTTTGGCTTTGCCGTAGTGGCTTCCACCGCTTCCCCCTTGGGCGCCGCCGCCATCAGGTCGGCGAAGCTTTCGTCGATGCACGCGCGGAAAAAGGCGATGTCGGGCATCACCGCGCGTTCGGAGATGATCGAAAAGGCGATGCGGCCGTTGTAGCTCGGGGTCGCGACGAACAGCCCCATATTATTGGCGAGCGGCGCCATGCCATATTGCTGCACGAGCTGCGCGCCGGCGAGATAGAGCGGCACCTGCGCGCCCGGCACGTTCGAGATGAAGAGGTTGGTGCCGCGCACCGCGAAGCGCTCGCTGGTCAGGATGCGCGCGACCGCGGCCATCGTCGCGCCGGGGATATGCTGCGACAGGTCGGTCATCAGCCGCGCGCTGACGCCGGCCTTCGCCTCCTTCGCCTCGACCGTATAGTCGCGGATCGCCGCGAGCCGTTCGAGCGGATCGGCGATGTCGGTGCGCACCGGCACGCTCATCGCCGAGACCTGATTGCCGGGGGTCGAGGCCCCCTCGCCTCCCGGGCCCGTCCCCTTTTCCTTGCCACGCAGGTTGATCGGCGCGACCGCGACGAGGCTTTCGCCCGGCAATTCCTTGTGTTTATCCAGATATTTGCGCAGCGCGCCACCGACGGTGGTGAGGACGACGTCGTTGACGGTCGCGCCGGGCACCTTCTTGCGGACTTCGGCGACATCGGCGAGCGCGATGGTGGTGCCGTCGAACATCTTGTGCGGGCCGACGGGGACGTTGAAGCGCGTTTCGGGCACGCCCGCGGCCATCCCGCCCTCCGCGATCGATTTGCGCGCCGAGGCGACGATCGCGGGCGACACCTTCATCAGCGCGTTCATGAACTTGACCGGCGACTGCATCGACGCCGACCAGGCGCGCGTCACCGTCTCGGCGCTCGACGGCGCGCGGCCCAGCGCCTCCAGCGGCGGGGGTTCGGCGATCGCGGGCGTGCCCTGCGCGTCGATATCGCTCATCGCGATGAAGGCGTGCGCGCCCGAGGCGCCGTCGACCGCGGCGTGATGGACGCGGTGGAGCATCGCGAAGCTGCCCCTGGGGATGCCCTCGATCCGGTCGAGCCCCTCGATGACATATATGTCCCAGAGCGGCCGGTTCATGTCCATCGGCTTCGAGAACCAGCGCGCGACCGCGATGCAGAACTGGCGCCAGTCGCCGGGCTCGGGCAGGCGCGCGTGGCTCATATGCGCCTCGATATCGAAATGCTCGTCCTCGACCCAATAGGGATGGTCGAGGTCGAAGGGCAGCCGGTGGAGGCGGCGCCTGAACAGCGGCGAGGTGTCGACGCGAGCCTCGACGTGGCGGATGATGTCCTTGAAGCGCACGAAGCCGCCCGGCGCGGTCGAGGGATCGTAGATATAGACCCCCATGATGTGCGTCAGATTGTTCGCGGTCTGCGTGTAGAGGAACTGGGCGTCCTGCGCGCTGAGCTGTTTGAGCATCCTATCCTCCCTGGGGTGGCAAACGATCCGCGAGCGCCAGCGTCGCGAGGCGCATCGATTCCATGACGTTGGCGAGCCCGCGGAGCTCGACGAGCAGCGCGCGTCGCGCCCTCAGTCCGTCGGGGGTCGCCGTCTCGGCCAGCCCCCTGTGCCGCATCAGCGACAGGCCGTTGGCGAAGAGCAATTTCCCGATCGCCGCCTCGCTGCTGATCCGGCGGAGCAGCCACGCCTGGCGCCCCTCGACCAGAGCGGCACCCGCCAGCGCCTTTTCGTCGACCGCATCGCCCGGCGCCGCGCGCGCCAATATGTCGGCGACGACCGAATAGGCCTCGGCGAAGGGCAGCAGGATCGCGTGGCCGACGAGCGGCTGGCAGCGGCGGATGAGCTGCGCCACACCGCGGTCGCCGCTCGCGAGGCGCTTTTCCCAGGCGGGGTCGATGCGCCCCAGCTCGGCTTCGAGCGCGATGCGGTGCACGTCGCGCGGGGGATAGAAGAATTCGAATTTGAACAGGTCGCGCAGCCGGTCGACCTTCGCCCAGAAAGCGCCGGTTGCATCGCGGCTGTCGGCGTCGCGCAATTCGAACAGCGCGAGCTCGATCATCGCGCGGTCGAGGAAATGATGCGCGATGATGTTGCGGTAATAGCTCGCCATCGGATGATGCGCAGGATCGATCGAATAGACCGTCTCGCTCCCCGCTTCGAACCGGGTCAGGAGGCCGCTCGCGACGAGTGTGTCGAGCGTCGCCGCGAGCGCGGCGTCGTCGCCGCTTTCGAGTTCGCGGCTGAGGCGGATGTCGCGCTCGCGCGCCCAAGCGGCGACCCGCGCGATCGTCACGCGCATCTCGCCCTCGGTCACCCCACGCGGCGCGGTGCCGAGCAGGATCAGGCAGAGGACCGAAGTGACGGTGAGCGGGGTCACACGGTTGGCCTCGACCGCGACCGAGAAGGCGATCCGTTCGAGCGCGCGCCGGTCGTCGGGACCGGGCGCGCGCTCGATCACCACGGGCTCGCCGATATCGATGCGGATGCGGCCCGACGGCGCGCGGAGGCTCTTCATATAGCCGAGGAACCAGGACAGCGATTCGGGCTTCTTGCTCCGCCCGGTCTGCTCGGCGGCATATTCCTCGACGTCGCGGATCAGGTCGAAGCTGGTGACGAAGGGGACGAAATGAACGTCCCCGGTCCCCGTCGCGTGGGCGGCATCGAGGACATATTTCATCAGGCCGTATTTGGGCGGCATCAGCTTGCCGAGCCGCGAGCGCGTGCCCTCGAACGCCCAGCTCAAGGGGAAGCGCTTGGCGAGCAGCCAGGCGATATAATGGCGCAGCACCAGCTTGTAGACCGGCTGATCCTGGAAGCTCCGCCGGATGAAGATCATCCCCGAGCGGCGGAAGAACTGCCCCATCACCGCGAAGTCGAGATTGGCGCCGCCGAAGCTGTGGAGCATCGGCAGGTCGTTCTCATAGGCGAGGCGGCTGGGCGTCGCGCCGTCGATATAGGTCTTGTGGGTGAAGAGGATGCAGGTCGGATGCTCGCGCAGCACCGACCGCAGCTTCGCGAGCTCGGCGGCGTCGACCTCCATATCGGGCGCGTAGCCGCCGAACATCATGCGGTCGAGCCGCGCGCGCAGGTCGAGGAACAGCGCGCCGGGGGTCGCGATGACCTCCTTCATCAGCGGCCGCGCCTCGCGGTAGAGGTCGGCGACCGGGCGGCCGAGCTGCTGCGCGAGGTCAGCGAGCGCGGCGCGGAACTTGGGACTGGTGCGCAGGCTGTCGGCGACGAAGCGCGGCACCTTGTAGCGGGTGCCGCGAATGCCGCGCTCGGCGACGTCGAGCGCGAGCCCCGCCTGCCGCGCGACGAAGGCAGCGAATTCGCTCCCGCCCTCCGCGCCGTCGCCGCCGCCGGTCTGGGCGAGGAAGCGCGCCCGGAGCGCGTCCTCGGTCGCGGCCTCCCCGACGAGTATCTGCGCGCGCCGCCGGTCGCGCCACAGGATGAGCTGCGCGCGGAGGGGCCCCGGCTGGCGCGGATCGCCGAAGATCAGATGGCGGAACTTGAGCGCGCGTTCGCGCTCGAAATGGGGGATGCGCCACGCGACGCGCAGCGGCACGACCTGTCGGCCCGACGCACCGGCGAGGCGCGCCTCGAGCGCGTCGAGATCGAGCGCATGGTCGCCGTCGGCGATCGACAGGCTCGCCCATTGCGGCGCCTGATCACCGCCCAGATCCCCCGCCGTCGCATGGACCCAGTCGAGCAGCACCCGCCGCTCGATCCGGTTGCGCGCGTCGATGATGTAGAGGCGGTCGGCCGCAGCGGAGGCGACGGGCGCGCGGGGCGTTCCGTCGGCCATCGCTCTACTTCCTCTCCGTCATTGCGAGCGAAGCGAAGCAATCCAGGGTTGAGCAGACCGGTCTGGATTGCTTCGCTTCGCTCGCAATGACGATGTGGGACATGCGCTAGGCTTTCCTTTCCTTTCGGGGAGAAGCCTTCTTCTTCGCGGGTTCCGCCTCGCCCTCCTCCTCCTGCCCCAGCGTGCGCAGGAACATGCCCCGCACCTCGCGGACATGCGCGTTCAGATTTCGCACGCTCCAGCCCGACGTATCGACCGGCGGCAGCACGGTGACACGCACCGTCGCGGGGCGCATCACGAACTCGTTCTTGGGGGCGACATCGGTGGCGTTGTGGATCACGATCGGGACGATCGGCACCCCCGCCTGCATCGCGAGGTGGAAGGCGCCCTTCTTGAACGGCGCGAGCCTGGGCGTCAGCGTGCGCGTACCCTCGGGCGCGATGCAGATCGACTTTCCTTCGTGGCGGATCGCGTCGACGAGCGGCTCCATCGCTTTGATCGCGCTCTTGCCGTCGGCGCGGTCGACGAAGACGGTGCCGCCCCATTCCATCAGCTTGCCGAGGATGGGAATGTCGCGGATTTCCTTCTTTCCCACCGCCCCCATGTCGCGGCGGATGAGCTTGGCGAGGATCATCACGTCCGCCTTGCTCTGATGGTTGAAGATGAAGACGCAGGGGCGCGACGACCAGAGATGGCGTTCGTCCTCGACCTCCAGCTCGACCCCGGTGATCGCGGTCGCGAAATCACCGAACAGCCCCATCGAGAAATTGACCGCCTCGCGCTGCGAGCGGGTCAGCGCCCAGATCGGCAGCCCCGCGGCGAACGCCCCGACGAGCGAGCCGGTCGCGTAGATGGTGCGCGTATAGTCGATCCACGACGGCGTGCCGCGGCTCGCGAAGCGCTGCACCGGCCATCCGCGTTCGTCGGCGATGCCCTTCAATTTCATGTTCGGATTGAGCGGGCGCGGCTTGCCGACGCGTTCGAGCAGTTCGATGTCGTCGTCGCTGTCCGAGTAGAAAAAGCTCTGATCCAGATCGAGGCCATATTCGGCAGCCAGTTCCTCGGCCGCGAGCACCTTGCCCTCGCCGAAGCACAGGGGGCGGACGATCTCGCCGGTGAAGACGCCATCCTCTATTTCATAGGCCGAGCATTTGATGTCGGTGATGCCGAGGTCGCGCGCGGTCGGCTCGATCTGGTAGATCGTCGCCGACGAGATGATCGCGACGCGGTGCCCCTTCGCCTGATGCGCCTCGATGATCGCGCGGGTTTCGGGATAGATTTTGCGCGCGATATGCTTCTTGTAGAGCTCCTCGCCGAAGGTGACGAAGCTTTCCTCGTCGACACCCTTCATGAACTTGGCCGCCGCCGACATCAGCCCCGAGAAGCCGAGCTGCCCCATGCTGTGCTGCGCGATCACATTGCCCGTCTCGACGATCTCCTCGACCGACATTTCGCGGCGCTGGAATTTCTCGCGCAGCATCGCCGTCGCCGAATAGCCCGAGATGATCGTTCCGTCGAAGTCGAAGAGCGCGGCGATATGCGGTCCGGGTTCGGAGCCAAGAACCTCTTCCAAATGCGGTTGCGGCCTCGGCACGCGCATCTCCCCACCAGCGGCTATATTGCCGCCTGCGCCTGCACGATGGCAGGGAAAACGGGGTTAGGCAATGCGTCCCATTCGTCGTCCCAGCGAAAGCCGGGGCCGTTGTCGGAGTGGGGCCAGCCCGATGACGATCCCAGCTTTCGCTGGGATGACGCTATGATTTGAGCGCCGCCGCCTCGCGCGCCAGCGCCTCGATCTTCGCGGGGTCGAGCGGGCCCGGCGGAACGACCCAGCTCCCGCCGACGCAGCGCACCGCGTCGAGCGCGAGCCATTCGGGCGCGGTCGCGGCGGTGATGCCGCCGGTGGGGCAGAAATTGAGGCTGCGGAACGGTCCCGACAGCGCCTTCAGCGCCGCGACGCCGCCGCTGGTCGAGGCGGGGAAGAATTTGAAGCTGTCGAGCCCGATGTCGAGACCCGTCATGATGTTCGACGCGTTGGCGATGCCCGGCAGGAAGGGGACGCCCGCCGCCACCGCCGCTTCGCCGAGGCTGTCGGTGAGGCCGGGCGAGACGATGAACTCGGCGCCGGCACCCAGCGCATCGCTGAGCATTCGCGCGTTCAGCACCGTGCCCGCACCGACCACCGCGCCGGCGACCTGCTTCATCGCCTTCATCGCGTCGAGCGCGGCGGGGGTGCGCAGCGTCACTTCGAGCACCGGCAGCCCGCCCGCGACGAGCGCCTCGGCCATCGGCACCGCATCCTCGACCCGGTCGATGACGATCACCGGAATGACCGGCGCCAGCGCCATGATCTGTTCGATGCCTGATTCTGCCATTTTCAAACTCTTCTTTCATCGTCGCCCCCGCGAAGGCGGGGGCCGTTATCGGTGTTGCGCAAGGTGGCCAGCGGCCCCCGCCTTCGCGGGGCCACCGGATTAAATTACAGTCTCCATCGCCGCGAGCATCGCCGAGCCGCCCTTCTCCGCCTCGTCGGCATGGATGCGGAACAAGGCGAACAGCTCGCGGCCGACGCCGAGCGCGGGCGGGGGCGGCGCGGCGGGGGCGCGCGACGCCCATTCGGCCTCGTCGACCAGCGCCACAACCTCGCCCTTCACCGCGCAGACGCGCACCAGATCGCCGTCCTTCAGATAGGCGAGCGGGCCGCTGACGCCGTCGATGCCGGGCAGCGCCTCGGGCGACAGATGGATCACCGCGGGCACCTTGCCGCTCGCGCCCGACATGCGGCCGTCGGTGAGCAGCGCGACGCGAAAGCCCTTGTCCTGAAGGACGCCGAGCGCCGGGGTCAGCTTGTGGAGTTCGGGCATGCCGTTGGCGCGCGGGCCCTGGAAGCGGACGACGACGACGACGTCGCGGTCGAGTTCGCCCGCCTTGAACGCCGCGAGCACCTGGTTCTGGTCGTCGAAGATGCGCGCGGGCGCCTCGATCGTCCAGCGATCCTCGGCCACCGCGCTCGTCTTGATGATCGCGCGGCCGAGATTGCCGGCGAGCAGCCGCATCCCGCCATCGGGCGAAAAGGGCTCTGCGACCGGGCGCAGCATCGCGTCGTCGCGCGTCTCGGCGGGCGCGGCCTCCCAGTGGAGTTCGTCGTTCACGAGCAGCGGCTCGCTCGCATAGGCCTCCATCGAGCCGCCGACGGTCAGGATGTCGCCGTGGAGCAGCCCCGCGTTCAGGAGCTCGCGCACGACGAAACCGATCCCGCCAGCGGCCTGGAAATGGTTCACGTCGCCCGCGCCGTTCGGATAGACGCGCGCGAGCAGCGGCACCGCGTGGCTCAATTCGTCGAAATCCTGCCAATCGATGACGATCCCCGCGGCGCGCGCGATCGCGGGCAGATGGATCGCGTGATTGGTCGAGCCGCCGGTCGCGAGCAGGCCGATCGCGGCGTTGACGATCGCCTTCTCGTCGATGCAGCGCGCGAGCGGACGATAGTCGTCACCGTCCCAGCCGATCTCGGTCAGCCGGTGCGTCGCGGCGCGGGTCAGTTCCTGCCGCAGCTTCGTGCCCGGATTGACGAAGGCGCTGCCGGGGATGTGCAGCCCCATCAGTTCCATCATCATCTGGTTGCTGTTCGCGGTGCCGTAGAAGGTGCAGGTGCCCGCGCCGTGATAGGAGGCGGCCTCTGCGGCGAGCAGTTCGTCGCGGCTCGCCTTGCCCTCGGCATAGAGCTGGCGCACGCGCTGCTTTTCCTTGTTCGCGAGCCCCGAGGGCATCGGTCCCGCGGGGACGAGGATCGTCGGCAGATGGCCGAAGCGCAGCGCGCCGATGAGGAGGCCGGGGACGATCTTGTCGCAGATGCCGAGCAGCAGAGCGCCCTCGAACATCGCGTGGCTGAGCGCGATCGCGGTGCCCTGCGCGATCGTGTCGCGGCTGAACAGCGACAGGTCCATGCCCGCCTGTCCCTGCGTCACGCCGTCACACATGGCGGGCACGCCGCCCGCGACCTGCGCGGTCGCGCCCTTCTCGCGCGCCGCGAGCTTGATCTGCTCGGGGTAGCGGCCATAGGGCTGATGCGCCGAGAGCATGTCGTTATAGGCGGTGACGATCCCGATGTTCATCGCCGCACCGCCGCGGATCGCCGGCTTGTCCTCGCCCGACGCCGCGAAGCCGTGCGCGAGATTGCCGCACGACAGCATGCCGCGGTTGGTCCCCGCGTCGCGCTGGCGCTGCATGAGGTCGAGATAGGCGGCGCGGCGTTCGGCGCTGCGGCGGGTGATCCGGTCGGTGACCTTGGCGATGGTGGGGTGAAGAGTGGTCATGAGAATTCCAATCCCCTCTCCCCTTGGGGGAGAGGGATGCGCAGACTTGGCAGCTTGCTGCCTAGTCGAAGCTGGGTGAGGGTGTGAACGGCAGCAGCGAAAGCAACGGCGGAGACCCTCATCCAACTACGCCTAGTCGCTGCGCGACAAGGCTTCGTATCCTTCTCCCCCAAGGGGAGAAGGTTTGGGGTGCGTTCAATCATGCCAGCTCGCCCCGTCGCGCTCGATCAGCGCGATCGCGCTCGACGGGCCCCAGCTTCCCGCGGTGTAGTTCTGCGGCGCCATGTCGACCGCGGCCCAGGCGTCGCGGATCGAATCGATCCACTGCCATTGCGCCTCGACCTCGTCGCGGCGCACGAACAGCGTCTGGTCGCCCTCGATGAAATCGAGCAGCAGCCGCTCATAAGCGATCCGCCGCCGTTCGCCCGCGAAGCTGTGCGAGAGCGAGACGTCGAGATTGACCTCCTTGAGCCGCACGCCGTCGCGGTCGAGGCCGGGCTGCTTCGCCATCACCTTGACGCGGATATTCTCTTCGGGCTGCAGATTGATGATCATGACATTGGCATCGAGCTTCGCCGCGCCGACGCGCGCGAAGATATTGTGCGGCACCGGCTTGAACTGGATCAGCACTTCGGACTGGCGCTGCGGCATGCGCTTGCCGGTGCGCAGGTAGAAGGGCACGCCCTTCCAGCGCCAATTGTCGATGAACGCCTTCAGGGCGACGAAAGTTTCGGTGTTCGACGGCTTGCCGAGTTCGTCGGCATAGCCCGCGACCGCCTGCCCGCCGACCGCGCCGCTGGTATATTGCCCCTTCACGCTCAGCGACTTGACGTCCTCGGCGCTCATCTTGCGCAGGGAGCGGAGCAGCTTCACCTTCTCGTCGCGCACCGCGGTCGACGAAACGCTCGCGGGCGGCTCCATCGCGATGATCGCGAGCAGCTGCAGCATATGGTTCTGCACCATGTCGCGCAGCGCGCCGACCCCGTCATAATAGGAAACGCGCCCTTCGAGCCCGACCGTCTCCGCGACCGTGATCTGGACATGGTCGATCGCCTGCGCGTTCCACAAGGGCTCGAACAGCATGTTGGCAAAGCGCAGCGCGAGCAGATTCTGCACCGTTTCCTTGCCGAGATAATGATCGATGCGGAAGACGCGGTCCTCGGCGAAGGCATCGCCGACCTGGGCATTGACCTCGCGCGAGGAAGCGAGGTCGTGGCCGATCGGCTTTTCCATCGCGATGCGGCATTCGGCGCAGGCGATGCCGGCGGCGGCGAGGCCCTGGGCGATCGGCCCGAACATCGACGGCGGGGTCGAGAGATAGACGCCGATCGGGCGCGCCATCCGCTCGCCGAGGAGCGCGGCGAGATCGTCGTAGCCGGTGCCCGAGCCCGCATCGACCGCGCAATAGTCGATCCGGTCGAGGAAGCCTTCGACGACCGCGGCGTCGATGCGGTCTTCGGGGAGATGTTCGGCGAGCGCTTCGCGCACCTGCGCCTGAAAGGCGGCGCGGTCGAGCGCGCTGCGGCCCGAGCCGATGATCGTCAGCGCCTCGGCGAGCAGCCCGTCCATGTGGAGATTGTAGAGCGAGGGGAAGAGCATCCGGTGCGCCAGATCGCCCGTGGCCCCGAACAATATCAATGTCTCGACTTTGACGCTCACGGCGTTCCCCTTGGATATCCACGCTGAAAGTGGCGAATGCGCGGGGCGATTGCAACGCGCATACGTAAGCCGCATAGCTTTGCGGCGACTGGTCTTGTCGGCCAGACGGCCTTAGGAAGCAACGCCATGACCGACCCCGCGCCGCCCTATGACGTCATCGTGATCGGCGGCGGGGTCAACGGCGCCGGGGTCGCGCGCGATGCCGCCGGGCGCGGGGCGCGGGTGCTGCTGCTCGAGGCGGGCGATCTCGCGCACGGCACCTCCTCGGCCTCGACCAAGCTGATCCACGGCGGCCTTAGATATCTCGAACATTATGAATTCGGCCTGGTGCGCGAGGCACTGAAGGAGCGCGAAACCCTGTGGGGCATCGCGCCGCACATCATCCACCCGCTGCGCTTCGTCCTCCCCTATCGCGACGGGCTGCGGCCGCGCTGGCTGCTGCGGCTCGGGCTCTTCCTCTACGACCATATCGGCGGGCGCAGGAAGCTGCCCGCGACGCGCTCGGTCGACCTCCGCCAGCATCCAGCGGGCGCGCCGCTGCAGAGCCACTACGTCCGCGGCTTCGAATATTCGGACGGCGCGGTCGACGACGCGCGGCTCGTCCTGCTCAACGCGCGCGACGCCGCCGACAAGGGCGCGCGCGTCCGCACCCGCACGCGCGCCGAGATGATGCGCGTCGAGGACGGGCTGTGGGTGGTCGAGGCGACCGGCGCGAAGGGCCAAGCCTATCGCTTCACCGGACGCAGCCTCGTCAACGCCGCGGGACCGGAGGTGCTCGACGTCCTCCACCGCGCCGCCGCGCCGCCCGATTACAGGATGCGGCTGGTGCGCGGATCGCACATCGTAGTGCGCAGAATCTTCGATCACGACTATGCCTATTTCTTCCAGCTCCCCGACGGACGCATCTTCTTCGCCATTCCCTACGAGCGCGACTTCACCCTGATCGGCACCACCGACCAGGATCATGAGGGCTCGCTCGCCGATATCCATGCGAGCGCCGAAGAGATCGCCTATCTGTGCGAGGGCGCGAACCAGTATTTCCGCACCGCGATCACCCCCGCCGACGTGGTGTGGACCTATTCGGGGGTGCGGCCGCTGGTCGAGGACGGGTCTGGCAAGCCCGAGGCGGCGACGCGCGGCTACCGCATCGACCTCGACTGCGACGAGGGCGCGCCGCTGCTCACCATCTATGGCGGCAAGATCACCAGCTATCGTCATGTCGCCGAGCATGCGGTCGACGAACTCGCGGCGCACATAGCGGCGCTGTCGGGTCCGCGCTGGACCGGCGGAGCGCCGCTGCCCGGCGGCGATTTCCCGACCGATGGTCTCGCGGCGCTGATCGCCAAGCTCCGCCTCGCCCACCCCTTCCTGCCCGCCGCGACCGCCGACCGCATCGCCCGCGCCTATGGCACAGACGCGCATCGCTGGCTCGGCAAGGCCGAAAGCTGGGACGATCTGGGCGGCGAGATCGCGCACGGGCTGTCGGCGGCCGAGGTCGAATGGATGGTGCAGCGCGAATGGGCGCGGACGACCGAGGACATATTGTGGCGGCGCAGCAAGCTGGGGCTGCATTTCACCGATGCGGAGGTGGCGCGGTTGCGGGCTTGTCTCGACGCGATAGGTCCGGCGCTGCCGAAATAATAGTTCCGTCATTGCGAGCGCAGCGAAGCAATCCAGAGCGGTTTACGCGAGCTCTGGATTGCTTCGCTCCGCTCGCAATGACGAGGGTTATTACGCCGCCTCGACCTCGGCTTCGGCCGGCATGCGGATCATATAGTCGAACGCCGACAGCGCCGCCTTTGATCCTTCGCCCATCGCGATGACGATCTGCTTGTAGGGCACCGTCGTGCAGTCGCCCGCGGCGAAGATGCCGGGCTGGCTCGTCTCGCCGCGATGGTCGACCTCGATCTCGCCGTGGCGCGACAAGGCGACGCTGTCCTTCAGCCATTCGGTGTTGGGAACGAGGCCGATCTGGACGAAAATGCCTTCGAGTTCGATCTGGTGCATCTCGTCCTTGCCGCGATCCTTGTAGGCGAGGCCGGTGACCTTCGCGCCGTCGCCGAGCACTTCGGTGGTCAGCGCCGAGGTGATGATCCTGACGTTCGGCAGGCTGGCCAGCTTCCGTTGCAGCACCGCGTCGGCGCGGAGCTGGCTGTCGAACTCGATCAGCGTCACATGCGCGACGATGCCCGCGAGGTCGATCGCCGCCTCGACACCGCTGTTGCCGCCGCCGATCACCGCGACGCGCTTGCCCTTGTAGAGCGGGCCGTCGCAGTGCGGGCAGTAAGCCACACCCTTGTTGCGATAGGCGTCCTCGCCCGGCACGCCGAGCTGGCGCCAGCGCGCGCCGGTCGACAGGATCACGGTGCGCGCCTTCAGCGACGCGCCGCTCGCGAGCCGCACCTCGTGCAGGCCGCCTTCGCGTTCCGCCGGGATCAGCTTTTCGGCGCGCTGCAGGTTCATGATGTCGACGTCATATTCGCGGACATGCTGCTCGAGTTGCGCGACGAGCTTCGGGCCCTCGGTATGCTGGACCGAGATGAAATTCTCGATCGCCATCGTATCGAGCACCTGCCCGCCGAAGCGTTCGGCCGCGAGCCCCACGCGGATGCCCTTGCGCGCCGCATAGATCGCGGCCGCGGCGCCCGCCGGGCCGCCGCCGACGACGAGCACGTCGAACGCGTCCTTCGCGGCGATCTTCTCGGCCGCCTTCGCCTCGGCGCCGGTGTCGAGCTTCGCGAGTATCTGCTCGAGCTCCATCCGGCCCTGGCCGAACGTTTCGCCGTTCAGGAAGATTGTCGGCACCGCCATGACCTGGCGCGCCTCGACCTCGTCCTGGAACAGGCCGCCGTCGATCGCGGTGTGGGTGATGCGCGGGTTGACGACGCTCATCAGGTTGAGCGCCTGCACGATGTCGGGGCAATTCTGGCACGACAGCGAGAAATAGGTTTCGAAATGATAGTCGCCG
>Ga0182745_1000698_pt1 | contig 35308 bp, 19 predicted proteins | sample eDN3rd30CKraftBY_FD_128523 | JGI IMG/M metagenome (GOLD analysis project Ga0182745, IMG submission 128523) | Enriched backyard soil microbial communities from Emeryville, California, USA - eDNA 3rd pass 30_C Kraft BY (version 2) (version 2) | ecosystem: Environmental > Terrestrial > Soil >...
AAGGCAATGCCGGCAATAAAGGCGATGAATCCGGGCGCTTTCAGCGTGGCCATGTCGAGCTCGCTGCCTATCGCGCTGCTGAATACCGGCAGCAGCAGTTCCACCAGCACGAGGGCGAGCGCGAGCGCCGCCAGTGTCACCAGCGACGATTCGCCAAGAAACTGGCCGATCAACGCGTGGCGCTGCGCTCCCACGACCTTGCGCATCCCCACTTCCCTCGCCCGGCGCGAGGCCCGCGCCGTGGCAAGATTCATGAAGTTGATGCAGGCGATGAACAGCAGGCCCGCGGCAATGACGCTGAACGTCAGCACAAAGTCGAGATTGCCCGGCGGGCGGAATTCGCCTGGACGATTGGAGTAAAGGTGAATGTCGGCAAGCGGGTGGGCCGTGAAGCCCAGCCCTCCCGGTGCGATGCCGAAGCGCTGGCCGATACCGCCGGCCAACGCGGCATCCACCAGCCCTTCGACATCCGCTACGACTGCCTCGATGGCGGCTCCCGGTTCCAACAGCAGATAGGTATGAAAATTGGTATAGGCCCAGTTGTTGCCATAATCGAATTCGAGCAGCTTCCAGGCCATGTCCATCGGCACGATCAGGTCGATCGCCAAATGCGAATCTGGCGGCAAGTCGGCAATCACGCCGGTAACGGTCAGTTGCCAAGTGCTCTCAAGCTGCAGGGTCTGCCCCAGCGGATCCTCGTTCCCAAAATACTTGCGCGCCATGCGCGCGGAAATGACCACGCCGTCGGGGCGCTGCAGCGCCGCATCGGCATTACCCCGCAGCCAGTCGAGGTGGAAGATGCGGAAGATTTCGGGATCGGCCCAATAAAAATTGTCTTCATAAAAAGCCAGGTTTTCCCTGGCAATCATCGCCTGCATGCCGCCGATGCGAGCCACCTCGCTCACGCCCTCCACACCACCGGCGCGAATCAGCGGCGCCACCGGGGCCACATTGCCCGCCACGTGCCGCTCGGCGACGTCGGCGCTGGCTGCAAAATCCGGCGACAGGCGATAGATGCGTTCCGCATTCTGGAAATCGCGGTCGTAGCCAAGCTCATGGCGCACGAAAATACTGATCAACAGGCAGCACGCCAGCCCCACGGCAAGCCCCAGCACATTGATGGCGGCATACAGCTTATGGTTCTTCAGGTTGCCGAGCGCAATCTTCAGGTAACTGGCAAACATGCACCGCCCCCTATTCGTAACGCAACGCCAGTACCGGCTTCGCACTTGCCACACGCAACGTAGTGCCCGCCACTGCCAGCCATGCGACAACAATGGCTAATGCTCCAGAGATGAAGCAAAGCGGCAACAAGACCAAAGGATCAATCTGATAGGGAAATCGCTGCAACCATCTCAGCATGGCTGATAACGCTATTGGCCATGCAACCAGATTGGCTAACATTACTGGCTTGGAGAATTGCCATAGCAACAAGGTAGCGACTTCCCGCACCTCGGCTCCCAGTACTCTACGAATGCCAATTTCCTTGGTGCGACGCGTTATATTGAATGCCGCTGCTCCGAGTAGCCCAAGACAGGCAATGGATACGGCGAGCAGGGAGAAGCTCACAAGAAGGCGCGCTTCCAGCTGCTCCCGATCGAATTCACTCGCCAGCACCTCATCAACAAATTTCATGTTTGGCAATTCGGCGTCGCTCAGCTCTCTCCATAACTCGTCAATTCCGCGCAGTAGGTTTTCCGTATTGCCTTGATAGCGAACAGTTAGAGCGTTGGCGAAGTACGGAGTGTTCAAGTACAACTCGGGGCGCGGCTCGCTGCGTAGACTGAAGAACTGTGTGTCCGCGACCACCCCGATTATGGTGAAGGTCTGGCGGCTGTCGTTGTAGGGACTGACACCATCAAGCTGCCGTCCCAGTGCTTCTTCAGCTGAACTGAAGCCTAGGTAGCGTGCTGCGGCGGCATTGATCAGCACCCGCCCCTGTTGCGATGAACCACGTTCCATATTCAGGTAATCAAAAAAACTCGAGACCTGATCCAATTCATCCGAAAAACCGCGGCCCGCTACGAGCGGTGTCTCGTAGACAGAAAAGAAATTCGAATCCACACTCAGCGTCGGCAATTGCATCGATCCAATGCTGTCCTGCCCTGGCAACTTGTAGGGAACCATGATGGTAGCAAGGCTGTTACGCTGCATTGGCTGATGCCCGGAAAGGCTCGTTCCCATTACCCCAGGCAACGCCTCGACCCGCTGCTGCAGGGCTAGTAGCTGTCCTCGTCGCATACCGCTGAATTCCGGACGGGACATCAGTCCGTCCAACACCAATAAATTGTGGCGGTTATAGCCAGGATCGCGTGTGGCGGTATACCGCATTTGCAAATAGACAGTAGCGGTTGAAACCATCAAGACAATCGTAATGGCGAACTGAAACAACACCAACACGTCACGCAAGCGAGTGGACCCTCCCATCAACGCAAGGCGGTTGGTCTTCAAGGTAGACGCGGGCCTGAAATACGAAAGCGCGAAGGCCGGGTACAGCCCCCCGGCCCCGATTACCAGCGTCACAAGACTCGCCAAGGATAGCCACACAAGTGGGCTGGTGAGATCCAGCAACAAGCTCTTACCAATCCACGCCGCAAATACCGGCAGCAACACTTCCACAATGACCAGGCCCAATACCAGAGCTGCTGCTACCAGTAACGCCGATTCACCTAAATACTGCCATACCAACTCACCACGCCGTGCACCAAGTACTTTACGCAGAGTCACTTCAGGTACCCGTTGCATGGCTTTAGCCATGCTGAGAATAATGAAATTGGTACAACCAATCAGCATCACGAACAGCGAAATTGCCGAGAACGCAAGTACCAGAGTGAAGTTCCCGCCATTGGGCACAGTATCTGGAGCTTCCAGATAGACATCGGCCACATTCACTAATCCGAACTGGATACGCTCACTTGGCTTGACCTGCGGCCCTGCACGCAAGCTGCCTATATCTACTCGTTGATCGACAAAGGCAGGCAGCCGCTCAATAATGTTATTAACATTCACGTCCGCCTTGAGCAGCAGATAATCCATGCTGTTTAGAATGGTCCAGTTCTTCAAATACGGATAGCGATCTTCGTCGAGCAGAGTAAGCGCTGGAAGCTGCACCACAGAGTTCTTGCGCGGAAGACGATATACTGCCGTCACATTAAACTCCTGTGGCGCAGTGCCGAGCAGAGAGATGGTTTTTCCCAATGCCTGTGTCGTTCCGCCAAACAAACGTAAGGCCTCAGGCTCACTCAGTGCCACACGATCAGGGCTTTCCAGCGTAGCACGTAAATCGCCTGCCACCTCCTCGAAGTCAAATATCTCCAACACATCCCCGTCTACCTGAAAAATTGACGCGTTCGAACGAAACTCATCCACCCGCACTTCCGCATCGAGCCTCATGAGCCGGGCCGCAGCTTCGATTTCTTCCGCAAAATATTTTTTCAATGCCGGCGCCGCAAGGATGGAATTCACGCCTACACGCCGCGGATTCGATCCCGTACTGTCAAGCGTAGTGTTGAGCATGTATATGCGCTCGCCATTCCGCCAATGTTTGTCATAGCTCAACTCATCGTGAACATACAGACCAATCAAAATACAGGCGGCAAGGCTCACACTCAGGCCCGCAATATTAATACCGCTAAACAGCTTGTCCCGCAGCAAACGGCTCAAGGTCGTGATCAGGAAATTTTTGAGCATTTCTCCCCCAACTTATGACATATCCTACTCATACCTCAGCGCCAGCACCGGTTTAGCGCTCGCCGCCTTCGCTGCCGTACCGCCCACCGTGACCCAGGCGATGCACAGCGCGATGGCGCCGCTGCCGATGAAGACCAGCGGCGTCAGGTCGATGCGGTAGGCGAAATTCTCCAGCCAGCGTTCCATCGCCAACCAGGCCACGGGCCAGGCGATGAGATTGGAGAACAGCACCAGCCTGCTGAAATCGTTGGTCAGGAGCCACACGATGCTCCACACCGAACCGCCCATCACCTTGCGCACGCCGATCTCCTTGCGGCGGCGTTCGGCATTGAACGCGGCCAGCCCATACAATCCCAGGCAGGCGATGAGCGTCGCCAGCGTCGCAAACACGTTGAACAGCTGCCCTTGCCGTTTTTCCATCTGGTGCAGCGCCGCGTAACGCTCATCCAGAAAATGCTGTTCCAGTGGGAAATTAGGGACGAAGCGCTGCCAGACCTCCCTGATATACGCCAGCGTCGCCACTATGTTGCGTCCGCTGAGGCGCAGCGAGGCCCTATCCATGGTCGCCACGCCGGTCACCAGAATATGTTCCGGCATGACGAACACCACGGGCTTCAGGTTGCCATGCACCGATTCGAAATAGCTGTTTTCGACCACCCCGACAATGCGGCCCGGGTGCGGCGTATTGTTGTCAAAGTTGGCGGTGAGCGACTTTCCTATCGCTTCCTCCTGCGTCCAGCCAAATTGTTCCACCGCCAGGCGGTTCAGCACATAACCGGCTTCACCCTGCGTAACACCTTCACGGGGAAAGATGGCGCGATCGGCAGGAAATTCCACGCTGAAGCCACGGCCAGCCAGCAGCGGAATGTCATAGGTGGCGAAGAAATCATAGTCGACGCGCATGAACGGTAGCGCCCGGGCCCTGTCTTCCCCCTCCGCCAGCACCGTGGTGCTATTGGTATTCACTTCCAACGGCGTCAGGTTGGAAGACGTGGCAGCAAGGATGTCGGGATTGCGCAACAACTCCTGCCTCATCGCCTCCCACTGCGGCCCAAAGCCGGCGGTGGGCGACCCCGTCAGCACCACGATCTGCTCGCGCTGAAAGCCCAGCTCGATGTTGCTGGCATAGCGCTGCTGCAGCATCACCACCAGCGTGGCCACCACCAACACGATGGCGATGGCGAACTGCAGCACCACCAGGGTATTGCGAAATGCCGCGGAACCGCCGCCGGCAAGCACGCTGCGCAACACCTGCGCCGGCTTGAAGCGCGACAGGAACAACGCCGGGTAGCTGCCGGCAAACAGACCGACGAACACGATCAGCGCCGCCAGCAGCGCCGGTATGCGCAGATCGCCCAACAGTGCCAGCGTCAGCGTCTTGCCGAGGAAGGCGTTGAATGTCGGCAGCACCAGCTCGACCAGCCCCAGCGCCAGCACGGCGGCAAGCAACGTCAGCAATACCGATTCACCGAAGAATTGCCGTACCAGCTGCGCGCGGCTGGCTCCCAGCGACTTGCGTACTCCTACCTCGCGGCCGCGCCGGGCCGCGCGCGCCGTGCTCAGATTCATGAAATTGAAGCAGGCGATCAGTAGGATGAACAACGCCGCGGCGCTGAACACATAGACATTGGTCATGCTGCCCGGCGCCACCAGTTCGAACTGGCGATTCGAGCGTAGATGGATGTCGGTGAGCGGTATCGCCGTCATGCCGGTGAACCTGGCGGAGTTCTCCGTCTGGTGACGATCGAGAAACGGCGTGAACTGGCTGGCCAGCGTCTCGATGGCAACGCCGGGCTTCAGTTTGATGTAGGTATGAAAATTATTGCCGCCCCAGTTATTGAAAAAACGCTCGCCGACGATCGGCAGGACGGTATCCATCGATACCGCCACGTCGAGCGTGAGGTGGCTGTTGCGCGGCAGGTCGGCGATGACGCCGGTGACTTCCAGCGGCGCGAGGTTCTCCAGCAACAGCGTCTGCCCGAGTGCATCGGCGTCGCCGAAGTACTTGTGCGCGATCGACTCGGTGAGTACCACGGTAAACGGACGCGTCAACGCCGTGGCTGCATCGCCCTGCAGCCAGCGGAACTCGAAAATGTGGAACACATCGCTGTCGACGAAGCGGATGGCATTTTCATAGAACGCCACCTCGTCGCGACTCAGCAGCGCCTGGCCGCCAAAGATGCGCGCGGCGTATTCAATAGCGTCCGGAAAATCCTGTTTCAGCAGCGGTGCCACCTGCGGGGCGTTGGGCGCCAGGAAAATATTCTGCGTGGGAAAGTCGCGCGAAATGCGGTAGATGCGATCGGCATCGCGGAAATGGCGGTCGTAGCTGAGCTCGTCAAGCACGAACAGACCGATCAGCAACGACGCCGCCAGCCCGATCGCCAGACCCAGCAGGTTGATCAGAGAATACAACTTGCTGCCGGCCAGATTGCGCAGCGTGACTTTCAGGTAATTGCCGAACATTGCGAATACCCCTTGTCTCAAGACCTATTTTTATTCATACCGCAAGGCCAACACCGGCCTGCCACTCGCCGCCTTCGCCGCAATCGCTCCCACCGTTACCCACGCAATGCACAGCGCGATAGCGCCGCTGCCGATGAAAACCAACGGCGTCAGGTCGATACGATACGCAAACTGCGCAAGCCAGCGTTGCATCACCAGGTAGGCCACGGGCCAGGCAATCAGGTTGGCCAGGAGCACCAGCCGGCTGAATTCATGGGTTACCAGCCGCACGATGCTCCACACCGAGCCGCCCATCACCTTGCGCACCCCGATTTCCTTGCGGCGGCGTTCGGTGCTGAAGCTGGCGAGGCCGAAGAGGCCAAGGCAAGCGATGAAGATGGCCAGCGCGCTGAAGCCGAACAGCATCCGGTTCTGGTTGTACTCGCTTTGGTACAGGGCGTCGAAGTCGTCCTGCAAGAGGCGCAGGCTTGCGGGTTGGTTGGGGAAGAATGCGGTCCAGGTTTCACGGATGCGGGCAAGCGCGCCTTGCGCATCGTTGCCGCGGATGCGTATCGACGCCTGTTGCAATCCCAGGCGTGTTTCACTGTGAATCACTGCCGCCGGCTCGGGTGGCACGAGGTAGACCGTAGGCGCCAGCGGCATGTGCAGCGACTCGAAATAAACGTCGTCCACCACGCCGACGATGGTGCCGTTGCCGAAGTTACAGCAGGTCACTTCCAGGCCTTTGCCTATCGCCTCTTCCGGACTCCAGCCCAGCTGCCGCGCGGCCAGCGCATTGACGATATAGGACGGATTCGCCGCCTGTGCCCGATCGGGATCCAGCGCCTTGGAAAACGAGCGGCCGGCAAGCAGGCGTATGCCGTAGGTTTCGAAAAACTCGAAATCCACCAGCAGCACCGGCATCGTACGCTGGTCGGTACCGCCTTCGTGACGGATGAAATAACTGGTGGCAACGCTGCTGGCCGGCACCACGTTGGAAGCCGTGACACTCTCGATTTCCGGCGCCGCCAGCAGCCTTTCCTTCATGGCATCCCACTGCCTGCCCAATCCCTCGCGGCCGGTGGTGCTCAGTACAACAATCTGATCCTTGTCGTAGCCAAGCTCGATGGCGGATGCAAAGCGCATCTGCAGGAACACTACTGCCGTGGCCACCAGCAACACGATGGCAATCGAAAACTGCACCACGACCAACACGCCGCGCAGCGCCACGCTTCTCCTGCCGGCGGCGGCGATTCCCTTCAAGACACGAGATGGCGCAAAAGCCGATAAGTAAAAAGCCGGATAGGCACCCGCCACCGTGCCTGTCAACACCACCAGCAAGGCAAGCGCTGGTATCGTCCAGACATTGCCGAAATAAGCGAACGTGATTTGTTTCTGTAAAAAGGCATTGAAGGCCGGTAACAGCAATTCCACCGCCGCAATCGCCACGATCATGGCGAACGCCGCCATCAGCACCGCCTCGGCGATGAACTGCACCAGCATCTGCACGCGCAAGGCACCCAGGGTTTTGCGCACGCCCACTTCCTTGGCGCGCTGCAGGCCGCGCGCGATGGCCAGGTTCATGAAATTGAAGCAGGCCATCAGCAGAATGATGAGGGCGATGGCGCTGAAGGCATACACACTGGCGCTGCTGCCAGGCGCATTCAGTTCGCTCTCGCGGTGGGAATGCAGGTGGATGTCCGTCAGGCGCATGGCGGTCAAGCCCCAGATCGCGGAGGCGCCCTCGCCGAGGTAGCGCTCATAAATGTCCGGCGCCAAGGCCACGATTCTGTCGATGCTTGCACCAGCGCGCAGCAGCACGTAGGTGTGGTAGCCGAGCAGCGTAGGGTTCGTCAGGGCATTGCTCCCCAGCAGCGTGGGTGCCGTGGGCATGGACAGCAGCATGTCGAAGCGCAGATGAGTGTTGCGCGGCAAATCTTCTATCACGCCCGTTACCTGCACGGGGTAGCTGCCCTGCAAAAGCAGCGTTTGCCCAAGCGGGTCGGCATCGCCGAAGTATTTACGCGCAACGCTTGCGGTGAGTACCGTGGTGAACGGCTGCAACAGCGCGGCCTCCACATCGCCTTGCAGCCAGTGGAAATCGAAAATCGCAAACAGGTCGTTATCTGCAAACGCCGCGTTTTCCCGAAAGGCGCTTCCCTCATACGCCAGATCCACGCGCCACGGACGCAATCGCGCCGTACGCTCGATTTCCTCGAATTCCTGCTTGAACTGCTCGGCGACCAACGGACCGCTTGCCGCCCAATGCGTGTCGGGGCTGCCGTCATTCGGCGTTACATCGGGGGAAAGGCGGTAGATGCGTTCCGCGTTTGCGTAATGGCGGTCGTAGCGCAGCTCGTCGTTGACATACAGGCCGATCAGGAGAAAACAGACGAAGCCGATCGCAAGACCGACCACGTTGATCGCCGAGAACAAGCGGTTGCCCACGGCAGCGCGCAGGCTGATTTTCAGGTAGTTGAGCCACATCTTATCGTTCCTTTCCTTGGTGAGGCGGGTGCGTCAAGACTATAAGTGCAAATTCTGCTCCACCTATTCATTTCCTTATAAATCAAGCAATTGAATACTCATTCGTGGCGACACCAAGCGCCGGCTGCCCGCAATCAGACACGCGACTGTACGTTTACGGACACCCGCCGGACAGACTGCCTTCAGAATGGCCGAACGCGGCGCTCGCCGACACCAATGCCGCTCACAGCTCCCGCATCGCCGTCACGATAGGCAGGCGCGCCGCGCGGATGGCGGGAAACAGCCCGCCGAGCAGGCCAATGGCAAGCGCGCACAGGATGCCCTGCAGCATCAACTGCGTGGTGATCACGAAACTGAACCCGTACTGGGTGTTGGACAGAAAGTTCGTGTTGGTGGTGTAACCGTTCAGCCCCAGATAGATCAGGCCCACGCCCAGCACTGCGCCGGCCAGCGCCAGCAACAGCGCCTCCACCAGCACCGAGAGGGCGATGGGCAGCGGACCAAAACCCATGGCGCGTAGCGTGGCGATTTCCCGGGTGCGCGAAGACACGGAGCTGTACATGGTGTTGAGCGCCGCGAATATCGCCCCCAGCGCCATGGTCACGATCAGCGGCGTGCTCAGCAGGGTGACGATTTGCAGGAAGCCCTGGCTGGATTCGCGGATGTATTCGGCTTCGTTGCGCACCGACACCTTCACCTGCGGGTCGCTGTTCAATGCCGCCTGAAAGGCATCCGTTTGCGCGGGGTCTTTCAGCTTCACCCGCCCCGATTGCACGGTGTTGCCCAAGCGGAACACGGATTGCAGACTGGCAAGGTCGCCCCACGCTTCCGACTCGGTGGCGCCGGCATTGTTCTCGAAGATTCCCACCACTGCCCACGGCGTGGCGGCAATGGTCACCTGGTCGCCGATGTCCAAACCGGCGAACTGCTGCTGCGCCGCGCGCCCGACAATCAGCTCGAAACGTCCCGGCTCCACCAGTCGCCCCTCGACCAGACTGAAGCCATCGCGAATGCGATAAGCCGCCTCGCTGATGCCGCGCACGTTGATGTTCACCGGATCGCCGCCCTCCTTACGCATGGCGCTGATGGGACGGGTAAACTCGAACGAGGCAAGCGGAACGCCATCTTGCTGCGCAACGAAATCCGAACCGGCAATGGTGGTGACCGCCACCCGGTCCAGCGAACTACCGCCTTCGAACGTGGCCCCCTCCGACATGACGATCAGGGTACCCTCGTCGCCATTGGACAGGATGACGGCCCGGAAGCTGGCGGCAATCGAAAACAGGCCCACGAACACGCCCACTACGCAGGCAATGCCGATCACGCTGATCAGCGAGGTGCCCAGACGCTGCGGTAGCATCAGCAGGTTGAGCTTGATGATTTCCAGGGATTGTCGCATTGCTCAACTCCTGCCCAGGGCGTCGATGATGGTGAGGCGCTTGGCCTGCAGGGCGGGCCCCAGCGCCACCACGATGCCAAACACCACGATGATCAGAGCACCGATGAGGATGTCGTCGAGGCCGAGATAGAACAGCGGCGTAACCTGCGCCTTGGCCAGGTCGATGATGTACCAGGCCACGGCCAACCCCACCGCGCCGCCCACGCTCAACAGCAGCAGTGATTCGGCCACGATCAATCCCAGCACCGTGGCACCGGTAAACCCGAGGGTCTTGAGGATGCCGATTTCATGCACCCGTTCCTTGAAGGCCTGGATCATGGTGTTGGCGGTTACCAGCACCATGGTAAGGAACACCGCGCCCAGGATCAGGTAAATGGCCGAGCCCATGTTGCCGACGCGGCGAAAGAAGTCGCGCGTAAGAGAGTCTTCCGTCCCCGTCTGGGTTTCGTAGGTGGAATTGGCAAACATCGCGTCGATCTCGCGGCCGATGCGCTCGGCCTGCGCAGGATCGTCGATGATGTTGACGATGTAGCCCACCGTGCCTTTGTCCGTGGCGCGGCCCTCGTCGAAGTAATCGTAGTGGAACAGGATTTCCCGGGGGTTCTCGTCCGTGTTGTAGCCATAGATGCCGCTGACGTTGAACTCCCATAAGTTGGTGCCGTCTGCCTTCTGCAACCCGGGCGAGGTCAGCGGCAGGCGATCGCCCACCTGCAGGCCCTCTTCCCGCGCCAGTCGATCCGAGATCAGGGCACCCGCGCGATCATTGACCCAGTTCTCCAGTTGCTGATCATCGTACCAATAGCGATCCCCGACCTTCAGGCTGGCGGCGCCGGAGCGGGCGCTGCGCGCCTGTGCCCCGAACATCTGCTGCGCGTCGCGGTAGTACACGCCAAACGTATAACCCCAGACCAGGCGCTCGGACACGATGCCATCAACGGTGCGGATACGCTCGGCATAACTGACCGGCAGGGTGCCACCATGCTTGGCGTTGACGAACAGGCGGTCATCGGCGGAAAAACGCATTTCGCCCGAAAAAATCGCCGCCAATGAAACGAGCATGCCGTACAGCGCGAAAGCGACGATGATGGAAAAAAACGTGAAGGTGGTCCTGACCTTTTTTCGCATCAGGTTCTTCCAGACCAGATGGAAGTATTTCATGCAACCCCCTGGTCCAACGCGGCGCCGAGGTGACAATTGCTCAGATCGTCGTCCTCCACATTGATGACGTAGTCGCATTTCGCCACCACATGGTGGTCATGCGTCACCATCACCACCGTCTTGTTGAACCGCGTGTTGAGATCGCGCAGCAATTGCATGATTTCGTCGGCCATCTGCCGATCGAGGTTGCCGGTGGGTTCGTCGCACATCAGAATGGCGGGATCCGAGACGATGGCACGCGCGATTGCCACGCGCTGCTCCTGCCCCCCCGAAAGTTCACGCGGGTAATGCTTGGCGCGATCCTCCAGGCCCACCACCTTGAGCGCCGTGGCGACGTGCTGCTGGCGCTGCTGCCGGTTGAGGTTGGTGAGCAGCAGCGGCAGTTCCACGTTGCGCTCGGCGCTCAGTACGGGCATGAGATTGTGGAACTGGAACACGAAACCGATCTGCGTCGAACGCCACTTCGCCAACTGGTTTTCCGACAGGCTGTCGATCCGCTGCCCGCCAATCTCGATTTCGCCGCCGGAGCTGCGGTCCAGGCCCCCGATCAGGTTGAGCAGCGTGGTCTTGCCGCAGCCGGAGGGGCCCATCAGCGCCACGAGGCAACCTTGCGGAATCGAAATATTGACGTTCTCGTGCACGGGCACCTTGGTCTTGCCCTTCAGGTAATACTTGCTGACATCTCTGAGCTTGATGAATGCCTGATCGTTCATTGCGCTTCCCCTGCTTCAGTTCTCGAAAAAACTTACCTTGATGCCCATGTCCGGCAGAATGCGCGCGTCGCCCGGCTGCAAAAAGCGCACCCGCACCTTGATCGTGGCGCGCTGCCGATCGGCGGTGGGCACGATCGCGGAAACCTCCGCGGGAATGGTCCAGTCCGGATAAGCGTCCAGCACCGCTTCGGCGCGCTGGCCGATGGCGATACGGTTGATGCGGGATTCGGCAACATCGACCTCCATTTCGAGGGAGTTCATATCGACGATGGTGCAGATGCCGGTGCGGGTGAATCCACCTCCCGAGGTAGACGGCGAAATGATCTCGCCCGGCTGCGCGCTTTTCTGTATCACCACGCCATCGAAGGGTGCACGGATGAGGCTGTCTTCGATCACCTGTTGCTGCAGCAGGATTTCCTGCTCGGCAATGTCGATGTCGGCGGCCTGGCTCATGAGCTCGGCTCTGAGAATGTCGACCCTGATGGCCGCGTTCTCCACCTGCTCGGCGCTGGCCACGGCAGCTTCGTTGAGCCGCCGTACGCGTTCCAGCGCACTCTCGGCCTCGCGCAGGCGCCCTTCGGATTCGAGCCTTGCGGCCTTGGCACGTGCCAGCCGGGCACGTGTCAGGTCCAGTTGAATGCGCTGGCTCACGGCGTCGAGGCGGGCCACGATCTGCCCGGCGGTAACGGTGTCGCCCTCCTCCACCAACACTTCCTCCACACGGCCTACGGTTTTGGACGAAGCGGTAGCGATGCGCATGGCGACGACATAGCCGGAGGCATCCAGAATGGCGCGTTCCCCCTGGACGGGCGCGGGAACAGGAAGCGAGGGAGCGGAAGTGGTGACAGTGGCAACCTGAACCGGCGCCTTGGTGGCGGGAACCTGGGCCTCGGCGCCATTGCCCAAGATGAACCAGGAGACGCCGGCCCCCGCCGCGAACATTACGACGGACAGCAGGAACCATGGCCACCTGCTGGTGGAGCCACTGGCCTGCCTGTCGATGCTCAAGCCGCTCAACAGTTCTGCGTCGGCCATGGCCGTCCCCTCGATGGTTCCCTGATAGTTATGGTTCTTTTATGCCAATCTCCCATTCACTATTGGACGCATGGGAAAGCAAATTGGTTTAAATGCTTCCAACACAGCAAATCCTTTGCCAACTTTCTCAACCAGCAAAATCAAAGGCTTACAAAAATATCTATGGAGAATGGTCGTTCTGACGGCCAGTATCACCAAATGATGGCGAGAACGCCATAGGCAGAACGTAGGCTACCTGTAGGTTTTCGGACATCATGTTGGCGATCCCATCACTCATACCTCAGCGACTTCACCGGCCGTGTGCTGGCCGCTCTGAATGCCAGCCCCCCCACCGTTATCCAAGCTATCAGCAGCACCAGAGCCGTGGTACCCAGGCAAAGCGGCAGCAACCAAATCTTGTCCAATTGATAAGGAAAACGCGCGATCCATGAAAACACGGCATAAACCGCCAGCGGCCAAGCGATCAAGTTCGCCACAAGCACTGGCACGGAGAATCGAGACAGGAAAGTTCCGACCACGCCAAGAGTCGAAGCGCCCAGAACCTTGCGTACCCCGATTTCCTTCACCTGGGCTTTCAGGGCGACCGATACCAACCCGTAAAGTCCTACACAGGAAAGGAACAGAGCAAGGCCTGCACACAGCAGCAACAGGCGGCTTTCCCTTTGTTCCTCGGCGAAAGCTTGGGCCAAACGCTGATCCAGAAAAATCAGTTCGATCGGCTCTCCGGTTACTTCCTGTGCCACCTCGCTTACACGGTTGGCAATAGTCGCTGCAACGGCGTCGTCGTAACGCAGCAGGACCGTCAAGCCAGAAGCTGGGTCCAGGGAGTAGAACTGCGCACCTGGCCGTTCGCGCACGGAGGTCAGCATGGAATCCTCCACCACGCCGACCACTTCAAGGGGAAAGTAGGATCTGCGGGTACCGTTGTCGTTGAGCTGGAAGTACCGCTTGCCGATCACCTCGTTCGGCTCTGTGAACTCCAGCGCCTTTAGCGCCGTGCGGTTAATGATGACACGCCTGACTGGCTGCTCCTGACTCCCCGGCGGAGGAGGCCGTATTACGTCGGTATCGGCGTGCAGATCCCTTCCCGCCAGCAGCGGGATGCCAAGCAAGTCGAAAAGCCCAGGCTTGAAGGGCATGGCTTTGATCGGTACTCCTTCGCGGTCTTGCTGGGTATTCACCAGCGCCAAGCCGGCAGTGGCAGGACCAGCGCCGATCGCAGGCACAAAAATCATTGGCGACACAGCGCGGATGCCTGGAACCGAGGAAAGCTCGTTGGCCAAAGCCACCACTATATCGCTTCGCGCTTGCAGCAGTTCCAAATTCACGCTGGCCACCGCAAGGTTCTTTGCGTCGAAACCCAAAGGCTGGTTGCGCGTAACCCATAGCTGCAGATTCAAGCCCAGCGTGACGACCAACAGAACGATGGCAAAGCAGAACTGTCCCGCGACGAGCAGGCTGCGTAGATTGGAGCGCCGCATCCGCGATTGCGCCGCCGTGGACTTCAGCGCGGCAACCGGCCTTACGCGGGAAAGTATCAGCGCTGGGTACATCCCATTTATCAAGCCCACGCAAAGACAGATCAGCGCCATCATCGCGATTTCCACCGGGCCGGGATCGGGCATACCGCTGATACTGAGCAGGTTGGCAAAGGCCCGGTGCAGCAGCGACACCAAGAGCACAGTCGGGATCAGTGCAACCAGAGAGAGTATGAGCGCCTCTCCCATGAACTGCAGCATAACGCTCTGCTGCAACGCACCAACGGCCTTTCTGACTCCCACCTCCTGGCGCCGCTCCAACGCCGCCGCCAACCCAAGGCTGATGACATTGGAGCTGCCCGCCAACAATACCAACAGCGCCACCACACCGAAAGCCAGCAGGCGCGTACGGTCACCATTGGGAACCTCGTTCATCCCCTGGCTGAAATAAATGTCTTCCAACGGCTGCAACTTGAAGTCAAAGAGGTCGCTGTAACGTCCACCGCGCAGATCGATGTTCTCCCGCGTGTTGATCAGGTAATCATCGAGATAGTGGTCGAGTTGCGTGTTCACGGCTTCCGGGGTTACACCTTCTTTCAGCTTCACCCACAGGTTCAGGTTAACGATTTTGTTACCGTCGACGCTGGCCCGTAGGTTCTGCGAATAGGCGTTGTTTGCAACTATCGCCTGAAATTGAGTCGAACGCGACAGCGGCTGCGGTAGCGTGTAAACAGCCGCCACTTCAAACTCCGTGGGTTGGGCAGGCACAAAGGTTGGCACCAGAAAGACCACCTGATCCCCCCCAAGCGTGAACCTCTTGCCGATGGCTGCTTCAGCATCTCCAAACCATTGTTCGGCCGTTTCGCTATCGAGCGCGATAAAACCGGGCGTGTCCATCACGGCATCCATACTGCCCGCGACTATGGGCAGCGCAAACACCTCGAGAAAAGCCTTGTCCGCCAGCGTCAAGACGACTTCCTGTTCGTCTTCACTATTTTCGACAGATGAAGTAAGCGAGGAAATTTCCGCATAGGCGACAACGGAATCATCAATGAAATTGGTGATATTGAGCACGAGCTCGGGTGAAAAATTGGCGCTTGGTGGCAACGTAGCGTTGGTACCGCCAAGCTTGTGGGTGATCCGGTAAACCTGCTCGGCATCGTCCCAGTGGGAGTTATAACTGAGTTCATGGCGGACTTGCAGAACGATCAGACAGAAAATCGTCAAACCCACCGTAAGGCTCAACAGGCTGATGGACGAGTTCAAACGGCGTTTGTAGAGCTGCCGAAGGATAGTCAGAATATGGTGTTTTAACATCGTCCCTCTCCCTATTGTTATGTTTCTGGGTGTAGCGGCCTATCCCTTCAGCCGAAAATCGCTTTCCTGCGTGTTGAACTCTGTTACTCATACCTCAGCGCCAACACCGGCTTCGCACTCGCGGCCTTGGCCGCAATCAACCCCACCGTCAGCCAGGCGATCAACAGCGCGGCGATACTTGCCGCCACGGCGGCGCCGGTGATTACGCGCAGATCCAACCGGAACGGAAAGCGCTGCAACCACAGCAGCACGCCCCAGATACCAAGTGGCCAGGCAACGAGGTTGGCGATGACGATGGGTTTGGAGAACTGCCACAGCAGCAGCGACACCACGGACGCCCGCTCGGCCCCAAGCGTCTTGCGCACGCCGATTTCCTTCACGCGTTTGATGACGGTGGTGGCCACCAGGCCGTAGAGGCCCAGGAGGGCGATGATCACGGCCAGCAAAGAGCTGCCTGTTACGACGCGGGCTTCGAACTGCACGCTGTCGAGTTGGTCCAGGCCGAGCATTTCCGGAGCAAGCGGCAAGAATGCCACATCCCCCATGACCTTGTGCCAGGCATCTTCCAGCCCTGCCAACACATCGGAGGAATTTGCGGCAGGATCGATTTTCACCGCAATGAAACTCGTCTGCGGGCCATAGCGGTACCATTGTGGAATCGGAGGCTGCAGGATGGTGGCAAACTGCGCATCTCCCACCACGCCAATGACGCGCAAGGACTGGCTGCGTGTCGCCACGCCGCCATTGATGGGCGTTTCGGTCGTCAACAGTTGACCCACTGCCAGAGCGGGAGCTTCGAACCCCAGCGCATGCGCCCCTGATTCATTGAGCACGACATCAACCACGGGGAGTTCGGCCTGTTCTTCCACGGTACGGATTACGTCGACTGCATCGGAGAATTCGCGTCCCGCCAGTACAGGAATGGACAGGATGGAAAAGTAATCCCCACCGACGCCCGCGCCTTCCAGCAACGCCTCGCGGTCCCCAGCGACGATACGGTTCGGCGTCGTTACCATGATCGTACCCGGCGACACGCTGCCGGAGGCGGCACCTGCTACACCCGGCACGCGCCTGAACTCGTTCAGCAAGGTAGGTACTTCCAGACTCGTACCCGTCCGCACCCCCACCAGGTTGTCCAGCGCGAATCCCCTGCCTCGTTCACTCATGTAGTCGATCTGTTGTCTTGTTACCGTACTGGCCAGCAGCAACATGACGACAATGGCAAACTGCGCCGCCACCAGCAGCTTGCGCAGTGAATTTCCTCGAGAGACCACCGAGCCACTGCTGTTGTGCAACAGCGTGGCAGGCCGCCCGCGGGACAAAAGAAATGCCGGGTAGAGACCGCTGATCAAGGTAAATGCCGTCACGATACCCAGGCAGGACATGAGCGTGGGCCAGTTCCACAAGTCCAGTACCAACGCAAAACCCAGCCTTGCCTGTAATATGGGAAGCGCAAGTTCCAGCAACACCAGTGCCACAAGCGCGGCCACCAGGGATTGAAGAAAGACTTCCAGCAGGTACTGCCGCATCAACTGCGGCGCCTGCCCACCAATGGTCTTGCGTATACCGATCTCTCGCGTGCGATCCACTACACGCAAAGTAGCAAGCATCACAAAGTTGCAACCACTGATGAGCAACACCAGAAGGCCAATGGCCGCATAACTCCACAGCCGCTCTACTGCATTGCCGGTACCGAAGAGCCCCGGCATCAGGTGAAGGTCGTGTAGCGGGACGAAATGGATGCGATCCTTGACGGGACCATACTGCATGTACTGATGCTCATCCATGAACGCCTGCAGATCCACTTCAATCGCCTGTATGTCGGCACCTGGGCTGAGCTTGAAGTAATGTCTGACACCAAGTGGTTGCTGGGAATCCATACGTGTCCAGGCATCGAGGCTGGCCTCCTTTACCGGCAAGGCCGCCGGATCCAGCAACGCCAAAAACTGCAGGGTGTCGAGCGCTGTGGGTTCAGGCAACTGATAGACGGCGCCGACCGCATAGTCGACCTCGCTGCCTCCTTGGGAACCACGAGTCAGCGTTTTTCCGATCGCGGAGTCACTGCCAAAAAGCACCTTGGCCGCCTTGCTGCTGAGCGCAATCAAGCGAGGGTTGTTGAACACGTCCTGCAGCGAGCCTTCCACCAACTCGAACTGAAACAGATCGAGAATGGCCGGTTCCGCAAAATAGATTTGATGATTACTGTGCTCCTCACCCTGGTAGGAAATCGTACTGGACAACTGCAGCACCCGGGCGAATGCCTCGAATGCGCCAGGGTGGCGGCTCTGCAGGCTGTCTTTCAACACATACGGATAAACCCCCATGAACATGGGAGTACTCCCCGTAGGCCCCTCCCTGCGGCCAACCGTGACGTAAATCCTGTCCGCGTCCCGCCACTGCGCATCCCAGGAAAATTCCCGCTGCACGTAGAACGTGAGGGCAAAAAATACCGCCAGGCCAAGCGCCAGCCCGCCCACGTTTACGCAAGTAATCAACTTATGGTGCGATAGGCCACGCCAGGTGGTGCGGAGGTGATCGCGTAGCATAGGAATTTCCTTGTCGGGCAAACTGGTTTGGCCAGCCGCCGTCGTTCCTTTCATTCCTACAGCGAAGCAAGTCTAGTACCAAAATTTTCTTCAACGTAATCAATAGATTGATTTTGAACCGGTGCAATAACTGTCCGCACACAGACAGCAAATGTCCGAAAACGGGCAGCTGGAACGCTGCATGCAGGCGATGGGGCTGAGCTTGCCGAAAGCCCTGCTGTGAAAAAAGATTCGTGCCCTGCAGAAAGCATTGCCTGGCAAGTAGTCAGTTTCAGGTCTGTCATTCTTGTGCTCGCGCCACGCCGACTGCTCGCGGCGAACCCCCGGTCGATGCATGCTCGACCAGATTCAACGCGCCGTTTACCAGGATCTCGTAGACCGAGACGGTGCTGGAGCCCTGGTTCGTCACGTAAACGAAGTTTCCAGCCGGGTCGATCGCAACGGCACTGGGGGAATTACCGGTCGAAACAGGCCCGATGTCGACGAGTAGGCCCGTACCGCCGGTGATGCTGAACGCCCGTACCTCGTTGATGAAAACATTATTGTCCACCGCGTACAGGAAGCGGCCGGTGGGATCCACGGCCAGGTCGGTGGGCCGGCTGTTGGTATCGGGAAATTCCGCAACGCCGAGCGAGGCGAGGGTACCATCGGCGATCGCGTACATCGAGATCGTGTTGGCACCGCCGTTCCCCACGTAGAGATAGCGGCCCGTGGGGTCGACCGACAGCCCCCGCGGGCTGTTCCCGGTACCGATCGAGAACGGTACGTGGGCCAGAAGCGTGCCGTCGGCCTGGATGTCATACATCGAGACCGTGTTGCTCCCCGCGTTCGTGACATACGCGTAGCGGCCGAGCGGGTCAACCTCGACGTCGATGGGCGTGGGGCCTGTTGCGACGGTGCCGTTCGGGGTGAGCAGCCCGTCCACCCCGATCGTGTACATCGATACGGTATTGGCGTTCTGGTTCACCGCGTAGACGTAGCGTCCGGTCGGATCCACGACGATGCCACGTGGCGAATTGCTGGCCGCCACGACACCCTCGTCAGTGAGCGCTCCGTCGCTCCCGACACTGAACATCGAGAGGGTGTCATCGTCGAAATTCGTTACGTAGACGTACCGGCCGGACGGCGTTGCCGCCACACCGTACGGACCGCCCTCGGGCGTCGCGGAGTCGATAGGGGCGAGCTCGCCGGTGGCCTGATCGATCGCCAACATGGACACGCTGTTGTCCACGCCGTTGCCGACGTACACGAAACGCCCCGGCGCTCCCACGGATACGCTGACCTGCGAGGTAACCGTGGCGCCAGCAGAGGTGGCGCTCAGGGTGTAGGTGTTGGGAGAGCCGGGGGTGATGATCATGTCGCCGGTGCAGGCGACCGCTCCCACGCCATTGTCGATCGAGCAGGTGGTGGCGTCCTCCGCGTCCCATGACAATAGCGTCGGCTGCGCGACCGTGAGGATGGACGGCGCAGCGCTGAACGCATTGATCGACGGCGGGGTGACGATCGTGAAGGTTTGCGCTGCGCTCGTGCCGCCGGAAGTCGTTACGGTTACGTCCCGCGCGCCCAGCGCCGCTCCCGCGTCGATCACGAAGTTCGCGGTGATCGTGGTTGCGTTCACGACCGTCAGGTTGTCGACCGTCACCCCGGCCTCGCTCACCGCTACCGTCGCGCCATTCTTGAAATTGGTTCCCGCCAGTGTCACCGCAATCGTGGCGCCGCTCGCGCCCTCATCCGGCGCAAGATTCACCAGCGTCGGCGGTACCGGTGGCGGCGGTGGCGGGAGCACCACCGTGAACATCTGCGTTCCGCTCACTCCGCGTGCCGTCGTTACCGTCACGTTCCGTGCGCCCGGCTCCGCTCCCGCGTCGATCACGAAGTCCACGGTGATCGTGCTGGCATCGACAACCATCAGGTTGTCGACCGTCACGTCTGCCCCGCTCACCGTCACCGTCGCGCCAGCGGCGAAATTCGTCCCCGTCAGCGTCACGTTCGCGGTCGTTCCCGGCATTCCCTCATTCAAATCGAGGGTCGTCAGAATTGGCGCCAGATCGACAATGGTGTACGTGTCCATCAGGCTGAACTGAAGGCCCTCGCCAGGGAGCAGCGCCAGGTCGATGCTGAGCACCTGACCGTCGTAAAGCGGCCCCACGTTTTCCACATAAACAAGATCGCTGTAGACGCCGTCGGTGTAGACGCCGGCGCATTCCGTGAAACTTGCGGCGTCGAGCAGCAAGGCCTGGCGAAGAGCAAAGGTCATGTCCGGCAGGATGTCGAGGATCGCCCGGTACAGCCGGGGCTGGCCGTCCCCATTGAGCAGTATCTCCCCGTCGCTGCCATGGAAGGCCACGCAGGACACGGTGAGCACGCCGGTGGCACCATCGTAATGGCTGAGAGGGGAAACGGCAGCACCGCCCTCGGGCGTGGCAAGCGCCAACGACTGCAAGGTGAACACCTGGGCGCCCTCGCCGGGAATCAGCGCCAGGTCGACGCGGAGCACCTGGCCCTCATAGAGCGGCCCCACGTTCTCCACATAAACAAGATCGCTGTAGACGCCGTCGGTGTAGACGCCGGTGCAGTCCGTGAGGCTTGAAGCGTCGAGCAGCACGGCCTGGCGGAGACCAAAGGTCAGGTCCGGCAGGGTGTCGAAGATCGCCCGGTACAGCCGGGGCTGGCCTTTCCCGTTGAGCAGTATCTCCCCATTGCCATCATGGAGCGCCACGCAGGACACGGTGAGCTCGCCGGTGGCGCCATCGTAATGACTGATCGGAGAGGGCTCGGCAGCGCTGCCATCGAGAGCCTTCAGGATCGACAACAGCAGAAAAAGTCCGAGAATGGCGCCTGTCAGGGTCTTGTTGAGCGTGGCGGCCTGCATTGCCATCCTGATCTCCGTATTAGTACCAACTGGTTAATATTTGCGGGGGGATTCTCCCCAAGGGAGAAAAGCGCGTCAAGAAATCAAAGGCCGCGCCAGCATTTGTGCGCCGGAAAAACAGACAGCTTCCTACCGACGGACATAAAGCCTGCTGTTAGGGGTGTGCCTCGTCGACGGCCGCTTTGTGGGGCGGGGTCGGAGTAGGGAGATCGCCCTTACGACTGCGCCGCCCTCAGCGCCTCCAGCACCCGCTCCCGGCGGAACGGCGCCCGGCGCAGGCGCACGCCGGTGGCATCGAAGATGGCATTCGCCACTGCCGCGATCACCGGTTTGTGGCTGGTTTCGCCGGCGCCGTAGTGCGGCAGGTCGGGGCGATCCGGGGTGGGGTCGCCGTTGACGAGGACGATGTCGATGACTTCCGGCGTGTCGGAATGGCGCATGCTGGGGTGCGTGGCCCAATCGACGCTCGTCACTTTTTCATTGTCGAACTGTACTTCTTCCCACAGGGCGCGGCTGAGGCCGTGCAGCATGCCGCATTCGAGCGTGTGCTTCAGGCCCATCGGGTTGATGGCCAGGCCGCAGTCGTGGGCGCAGACCAGACGCTTGGCCCATACGTGGCCGGTGTCGCGGTTGACCTCGACGTCGGCGATGACCGCCACTACGGTATTGCCGCGATAGGTGTAGGCAATGCCGCGCCCGCTCTGGATGGCACCCGCCGCCAGCGGTTTTGGCGCGGGGCGCGACTCCCAAGCGCCATGGGCTTCCAGCGCTGCGCGCAGCACGGCAAGCGAACGGGCGCGGCGGAACACGTTGTCTTCCGTGCTGGCTTCGATCAGTTCCAGCCGGAATTCCGCCGGATCCCTGCGCGCCGCCGCGGCCAGTTCGTCGATGAAACCCTCGAAGGCAAAGGTTACCTGCGGACCGTCCGGATCGCGCAGGTTGCCGGTGCGCAGCGGGGTTTCCCACACCTGCGGCAGCGCCACCACATGCCCGGCCAGCTGCATGTTGGGAATGGCGTATTTCACGGACGGCATCGCGGCATTGCCCCTGGCCGTACGCTCGGGCCGCCGGCCCATCAGTTGCGCGATCAGCACAGTGTCGGGTTCGTTATAGCCCAGGTGGGCGTAGTCGATGGCGCGGGCTTCGTAGTCGAGCGCCGTCAGCCTGCCGTCGGCATCCAGGCCACCACGCAGCTTGAGGGCATAGGCGGGGCCTTTCGTATCCCAGGCGGTTTCCTCGTTTCGCATCCACTGCACGCGCACCGGCCTGCCAAGTTCGTGGGCAAGAAAGGCGGCTTCGAAGCCGGCGTCGTCCGCCGCTGTGCGGCCATACACCTGCGGGCCATCCATGTACACCACGCGCACGCGGTCGCGCGGCAGGCCGAGGAAATCAGCGACGCCGGTGCGCAGGCCGTAGGACTTCATGTCATTGGAATAGATGGTCAATTGATCGTCCGAAGGATCGGCCAGCGCAAAGGCGGGACCGATGGCGGTGTGGCCCTGGAACGGCACCTCGTATTCGGCTTCCAGCACGCGGGAGGCACGGGCAAATGCCGCGGCGGGATCCCCTGTGATTCTCGGCTCCCCGCTCGACGTTGGCGTAGCATTGCGAATGTAGTCGAAGAGGTCATCCGATGCCGGGAACGGCGCCTGCACGGGAGGCGTCCATTCGGCCTCGAGCTGCTGCGCAGCCTGTATGGCCTGCTCCTCGCGTTCGCACACCACGGCCACGTAGTTGCCGCGGCTCACCACCTGCACGAAGCCGGGAATGTTGGCTACGGATGCCGCGTCGATGCGGCGCAGTTGCGCACCCGCCATGGGGGGGCGCACGTTGCGCGCGTGCAGCATGCCGGGCACTTTCATGTCCACGGCCCAGGTCAGCGAGCCGTCGACCTTGGCCGGAATGTCGTAGCGCTGGATCGGCTGGCCCACTACGCGCAACTGCTGCACGGGTTTCACAGTGGCCGCACCGGTGGTGGCGTTGATGTTGCTCCCTTCGAGCGACACGTTGAAGCGCCGGCCCCCGACGAGTTCGGCATAGCTGACCGCAAGGCCGGCATTCGCCAGTGCCGTGACCATGCCGTTGTTCACCGTGAGGTCGGCAACGGACACGTTCAGGTGATCCGCGGCAAGTTCCAGCAGCACGCGCCGCGCTTCCGCCGCCACCCGGCGCATCGGCCAGCCGTCGGTTTCGATGGCATCGGAGCCGCCCGAGCCACCCTGATCGGGCGTGGTATCGGTGCTGCCCATCACCAGGCGCGTCTGTGCGTACGCCATGTCGAGCTCGTCGCACATCATTTGCCGGAACGCGGTGCCGGTACCCTGGCCGCCGTCGGTCTTGCCGACGAAAAACGTGGCGGTGTTGTCGGGATGGATGACGATCCAGGTGTCGAGCTGCCGAAAATCCGGATCGGGGTACGGCCCCTCGGGCGTTTGCGCCAGCACGCGCGCGCCGGGGATGACGCCCATGCCGACGCTCAGCACCAGGGCGCCGGAAGACGCCAGGAAGTGGCGGCGCGAGGTGGACGGGTTCAGGTGGTGCAACGCGTCTTCGAGCGCCTTGGGCAATTGGAATGGCGTGCTCATCAGACAGGCTCCTGGCCGCTGCCGGCCCCGTTCACCACGCGCTTGATCGCGGCCTGAATGCGGTAATAGGTCATGCAGCGGCACAGCGCCCCTTCCATGCCTTCGCGAATCTCGGCGTCGCTCGGATTGGGATTACGGTCGAGCAGCGCCTTGGCCGTCAATATCTGACCGTTCTGGCAATAACCGCACTGCGGCACCTGTTCGTCGATCCACGCCTGCTGCAGCGGATGCAGGTTGCCATTGGGCGCAAGCCCTTCGAGCGTGGTGATCGCGCCGCTCACCGCCCCGGCAGGCAGCAGGCACGAACGCACAGCAGCGCCATCAATGAGCACGGTGCAGGCTCCGCACTGCCCCAGGCCGCAGCCGAACCGCGGTCCGCGCAGGTCGAGGTCGTTGCGGAGCACATACAACAAGGGGGTGGCGGGATCGATGTCCACTTCGTGGACCGCGCCGTTGACGTTCAGGGAAACGACACTCATGGGATGCCCTCCGCGTTGCGAGGTTCAAACGTAACCTAAAGCCGCGAGGGTTGGCTACTGCCGATTCCTATTCGTAGCGCAGCGCCAATACCGGCTTCGCACTGGCCGCCTTCGCCGCAGTGCCGCCGATCGTTACCCAGGCGATGCACAGCGCGATCGCACCGCTGCCGATGAACACCAGCGGCGTCAGGTCGATGCGGTAGGCAAAATTTTCGAGCCAGCGCTCCATTGCCGCGTAAGCCACGGGCCAGGCAATCAGGTTGGCCAGCAGCACGAGCCTGCTGTAATCGTTGGTCAGGAGCAGCACGATGCTCCACACCGAACTGCCCATCACCTTGCGGATGCCGATTTCCTTGACGCGGCGCTGCGCGTTGAACGTGGCAAGGCCGAACAAGCCCAGGCAGGCCACCAGAATCGCAAGCGCGGCGAAGGAGCTGAATATCTGGCCGAGGCGGGCATCATCCTGGTACAGCGCCTCGAAATCGTCGCTGAGGAAATGGCGGCTTACCGGGAATTCCGGAATCACCGCCTTCCAGGCGCTGTCGATGCGTGCGAGCGTGCCGGCCAGATCCTCGCCCGTGATACGCACCGACGCGGCGCTGAAATCCGGCCGTGGCCCCTGTTGGCCCAGCAGGAACAGCTGCGGCTTGACGTCATGATGCAACGATTCGAAATTGCTGTCGGCAACCACGCCGACGACGCTGCCCCGTATGTGCGTGGCGCCCTCGCCATCGAGCCCGGTCATGACGAGTTGGCCGATCGCCTGCTCGGGAGACCAGCCGAACTCGCGCGCGGCGGATTCGTTGAGGATGACGTTGGCCTGCTTTTCACGCGCCGATCCGGATGGCAGCGCATCCCCTGGAAAATCCTGGTTGAACCGGCGGCCCGCGAGAAGGTCGATCCTGTAGGTTTCGAAGAAGCCGTAGTCCACGATAAGCGTGAAGAACATGACCGCTTCATCCACCGGCGCGCCCTCGATGCGCACCATGGTGCCGACCAGGTTCTCCCGCCCCGGCGCCAGATTGGATGCCGTCACGCCGGCGACGTTGGGCATACGCAGCAGTTCCCCGCGCAGCACGTTCCAGCGTTCGGTAAGCCCGAGGCTTGGCGAGCCGTTCAACACCACCACCTGCTCCTTGTCGAAGCCAGGATCGAAGTTGCCCACGTAGCGCATCTGCAACAGCACCACCGCGGTAGCCGCCACCAGCGCTATCGATATCGAGAACTGCAGCACCACCAACAGGTTGCGGAACACGGCGTCCTTCACGCCGAAACCGATGCGATGCTTCAGCACCTGCGCCGGCTTGAACGCCGAGAGGCAAAGCGCCGGATAGAAGCCGGCGCCGATGCCAACGACGAGCACCAGCAACACCAGCGCTCCCTGCAAGCTGGCATTTCCCCACACGTCGAATTCCAGCATTTTCCCGGAAAAGGCCGCGAAAGCCGGCAACGTGAGTTCGACCAGCACGATTGCGACCCCGGTGGCCGCAAGCGCCATGCCAAGCGATTCGCCAAAAAACTGCATGATCAGCTGCCGGCGCTGCGCGCCGATGGTCTTGCGGATGCCAACTTCCCTGCCCCGCAATATCGAGCGTGCCGTGCTCAGGTTCATGAAGTTGAAGCAGGCGATGAGCACGATCCCCACCGCGATGGTCGTCAACGCCAGCACCGTGGCCATGCTGCCCGGTTCGCGCAGCTCGTTCTGGCGCGTGGAGTGCAAGTGGATGTCGCGGATGTTCATCGCCGCAATACCGGTGGATTGGCTCGCCCGCGGCTGCCCTATGCCGGGCGGGACGTGGCGATCGATGAAGGCGGGAAACGTTGCGCTCACGGTGTCGATGTCGGCGCCTGGGGCAAGCCGCGCATAGGTATGCATGATGTTTCCGGCCCACCAGTCCCGGTTTGCCGCGAAGGGCGACAATCTGAGCAGCATGGCCATCGGCTGCAGGGCGGTGGCTTGCAGATGCGTGTTGTCAGGAAGATCGCGAATGACGCCGGTGACGGTCAGCTCGATACGGCCTTCATAGAGCAGGCCCTGGCCCAGCGCGGCTTCGGTGCCGAAATATTTGCTGGCGAGACTTTCGGTCAGCACGATCGCTTCCGGCACGTCGAGCGCAGTGGCAGGATCGCCGGCCACCCACTCGAAGCCGAACATATCCAGCAACTCCGGATCGGCGAACAGCATCCGGTTTTCATAGAACGTCCTGTCCCCACGGCTCAACAACCCCGCATTCGGATGCGCGCGCGCCACCAGTTCCAGCTCGGGGTAATCCTGTCGCAGCTGCTCGGCCGCAACGGACGCCAACGTTGCCAGGTAAAGCCCCGGCGAGTTCCCGCTGGGATAGATGTCGCGTCCCAGGCGATAGATGCGCTCGGCCTCTGGGTGAAAGCGATCGTAACTGGTCTCGTGCATCACATAGAGCCCGATCAGGATCGCGCTCGCCAGCCCCACCGCAAGGCCGAACAGGTTGATCAGCGAGAACAGCTTATTGGCAAGCATGCTGCGCAGCGCGAAGTCGAGATAGTGCCTGAGCATGCTCCCCTCCCCCTATTCGTAGCGCAGCGCCAGCACCGGCTTGGCACTTGCCGCCTTCGCTGCAATGCCACCCACTGTCACCCAGGCGATGCACAGGGCGAGGGCGCCGCTACCAATGAAGATCAACGGCGTGAGGTCGATGCGATACGCGAAATTCGCCAACCAGCGCGACATGCCGAACCAGGCCAGCGGCCAGGCGATGAGATTGGCAAGCAGTACCATTCGGCTGAAATCGTTGGTGAGCAGCAGCACGATGCGCAGCACACCGCTGCCCATGACCTTGCGCACGCCGATTTCCTTGACGCGGCGTTCGGTGTTCCAGGCGGCGAGGCCGTACAAGCCGGAACAGGCTACCAGGATTGCCAGCGTAGCCAATGCAATGAACAACGCGAACGTGCGGGATTCGCTGGCATAGAGCCCGGCGTAGCTGTCGCTCATGAAACGGTAACGCAGCGGCGACTGTGGCAACTGCTGCGTCCATAGTTGCTCCAGCGCGTCCAGTGTTGCCATGCTGTTCCCGCCCACCTTCAACAGCAGCACATTGGGGAAAAAGCGTTCGTTCCAGATGTAGGCTACCGGCTCCACAGTACGGCGGATCGATCCAAAATGCGTGTCCCCCACGACTCCGACAACAGTGTAATCATTACGCAACTGCTCGCCCTGTTGCACGATATTCTCCGAGAACGTCTGACCCAGCGCCTGGCGTGGATCCTCCCAACCGGCCTGGCGCGCGGCGGTTGCATTGAGAATGATCCCGCCGCGTGCCGTGGGCTGCTGCGCTGACAACGGGGGTTTCCTGTCGGACGGATAGTCCAGGTTGAAGGTACGCCCCGCCAACAGTTGCATTCCCAGCGCTTCAAAATAGCCCTCGCTCACCGTAACCCCACGCACGGCCAGGGGACGCCCAGGATCATCGCCGGCGGGAACCAGCGCAAAACCATCGGGCAGGCTGCGCGTGGGCGCGGTGGTACCCGCCGCTACCACTGCCACCCCTGCCTGCTGCTGCAATTCCGATTGCAGTGTTGGATATGCCGCCCTGGCGCGGGCATTCGGCAATTCCACGATCAATACGTTGTCCGGATCGTAGCCAATGGGCTTGGAAAGCGCATAATCGAGCTGGTTGCGTACCACCACGCTACCGATGATCAAGCCTATCGAGCAGGTGAACTGCAACACGATCAGTATTGCCCTGAAGCGCGCGGAACCTTTCCCCTTAAGCAACTCGCCACGCAAGGCGGCGGCTGTGGGCAGACGTGCCGCCACCCAGGCAGGATACAGGCCCGCTGCCATCCCCAGCACAATCGTTATCACAACCAAAAGCCCCAGGAACGCCGGTTTCAGCAGAGCCAACGCGGGCAGCGCCACGCCCACCATCGTGCCGAACCAGGGGAGCAACAATTCATACAGCGGCAGCGAGAGCGCGAGAGCAAACAGCGCCAGCAACACGCTCTCGCTCATGAGCTGCAAAGTCAGTGTGTGCGTGGAGGAACCGGCGATGCGCCTGACCGCGATTTCGCGCGCCTTCTTGGCGAATTGCACAGTCTGCATGTTCATGAAGTTCAGCGTGGCGATCAGCAACGTCATCACACCAATGGCGCCGAATATCAACAGATCGGAGCGCGGCCGCTGGCTCTTGGCCGTGCCCAGCATATCGTCCAGCGCCGGCAATTCGTTCTGCAGATCAGTGGTGAAATGCAGCGCTCGCAACGGTTGCAGATACAGCCCAAGACCGTCCACCGGCAGCCCGCCCTGCCGCAATAGATCCAATGCGCTTTTTTCCGTGGCGACGGCATCCGTGCCTGGCGCCAGCTTCACGTAGTGGTAGAGCACGTCAGAGCCGAAGTTGTTGAGCGCCCCTGCATCGTTCCACAAGGTTTCCAAGGCGGCGATGTTCAGATAAACATTGATACCCAGATGCGAATTGGCGGGATTGTTCGCCACCACCGCGCCCACCTTGAAATCGTAGCGGTCGTTGATGGTGAACACCCTGCCCAGCGGCTTGCTTTCGCCAAAGAGCTTCAACGCAGCTGCTTCCGTGAGTACCGCGTTGCCTTCGTCGCGAATGGCGCTGTCGGCTTCTCCGGCAAGCGACGGGTAATCCAATATCTGGAAGAAGTCAGCATCGACCATGCCTACATTCGCATAAAGCTCGACCTCGCCCGTGCTCAGCCTCTGCTCTTTTATACCCAGACGCGCGGCAAGCTCGATCTCGCTCATGTTGGCCGCAAGCAAGGGGCTGAGCGGATTGAAGAAGGTAGCGAAGCGGGCGCCACCCGAATCCCGGCTCCAGTTGACGCGGTAGATGCGATCGCTGTCCTTGAACATGGCATCGTGGCTGTTTTCGTAGCGCACGAAGGTAAGGATCAAACACGCCGTGATCATGCCCGTAGCAAGGCTCAGAATGCTGATCGCGGAATACAGGCGCTGGCCGAGAAGGCGTTTGAGGGCGGTTTTCAGGTAATGCACGTACATGATGGTTACCTCCATGCGCTATTCATAGCGCAGCGCCAACACCGGCTTGGCACTCGCCGCCTTGGCCGCAATTCCCCCCACCGTCACCCAGGCAATGCAGAACGCAATGGCGCTGCTGCCGATGAAGAGCAGTGGCGTCAGGTCGATGCGGTACGCAAAGGCTTCCAGCCAACGCTCCATGGCAAGCCACGCCACGGGCCAGGCGATGAGGTTGGCGATGAGCACCAGCTTGCTGAAGTCGTTGGTGAGGAGCCACACGATGTTCCACACACCGCTGCCCATAACCTTGCGCACGCCGATTTCCTTGGTGCGTTTTTCGGCGTTGAAACTGGCAAGCCCGAAGAGGCCGAAGCAGGCAAGCGCGATGGCGATGCCGGCGAAGACGGTAAGCAGTTGTCCCTGGCGCGCGTCGGCCAGGTACAGGGCATCGAAGTCTTCCTGTAGAAAGTGGCGATTTAGGGGCTTCCCGGGGTTGAGCGCCGTCCAGGTGGCATCGATGTGTGCCAGCGCCGCGGCCATGGCGCCGGGTGCGACGCGTATGGATGCATCCCGCATAGTATTGAACGGCTGTTCCACCTGCGGCGGAGCCAGGATGAAGATCAGCGGCCGTTCGCCCATGCGGAAGGTTTCGAAATAGACATCCTCGGTAACGCCAACCACCGTGCCGCTGAAAAGCGCACCCGGAAACTCAAGCGTGGCGTTCACCGCTTCGTCCGGGTTCATACCCAGCGCCCTGGCGGCGGAACGATTGAGAGCAAACGCCAGGGCCGTACCTTCCTCATCGTTGGTGGCAAGCACGTCGGAGGGGAAGTCCTCGGAAAAGGCGCGTCCCGCCAGCAGGCCGATGCCGTAGGTTTCAAAGAAATCGTAATCCACCAGCATGTACTGGATGCGGGTTTCCACCGCCGAGCCGCGCAGCTTGATCGGTACCTGATTGTCGTTGAAGCCAAACGGCAGGTAGTGCGAGGCCGTGACTTCCTCGATGGCGGGGCTGGCCAGCAGCGCGTTCTTGAGTGCCGGCCACTGTTCACCGAAACCACGAATTTCCGGGGTGCGCAGCGCCACGATGGCCTCTTTATCGAAACCCAGGTCGGCGTTGCCGATGAAGCTGCGCTGTGTCTGGATAACCAGCGTGGCCACCACCAGGGTAATGGCGATGGCAAACTGGCAGACCACCAGCACATTGCGCGTCCACACGCCTTTTTGCACCATGACGCCGCCAAGCGCCGCCGCCGATTTGAGCGAGCTCATGAAAAACGCCGACCAGGCACCGGCCAGCACGCTCAACGTCATCAACAGCAAGGCGAAAGTCGTGAGCATCCTGCCATCGAGCAAGGCCATCCTGCTCACGGGAATATGAGTAAAGGCGCCAAAGGCCGGCAACGCCACTTCCATCAGCGCCAGCGCGCCGAGCAACGACAGCAACACGGTAAGTCCCGATTCCGCCAGAAACTGCAGGGCCAACTGCAGGCGGGTGGCCCCGATGGCCTTGCGCATGCCCACTTCCTTGGCGCGGCGGGTGGAGCGTGCCGTGGCAATCGACAGAAAGTTGATGCAGGCGATCGCCAGAATGGCAAAGGCAATGACGATGAAGGCGCGCACCGTGCCGATGTTGCCCGGCGGCAACCATTCCTCGTCGCGGTCGGAATGCAGATGAATATCAGCAATGGGCATCATCACCAGGCTGGAAGCCTGCGCGGCTTCCGCACTGGCATGCCGACTCAGGAAATCGCCAAGTCTCTGCTGCAAAGGCTGCGCGGCTGCTGGCGATTGCAACCGCAGGTAAGTATGGAAATCCGTATTGCGGTTCCAGGCTTGCAGAAAGGTTGAGCCAAAGCCCATGGCGACGGTGCTGAGCGATACCACCCCATCGAGATTCAGGTGGGTATTGAGCGGCAAATCCGCGATCACGCCGGTGACGCGCAGGTCCATCTGCTGCAACAGACGCAGCGTTTCCCCCACCACATCGGTGCTGCCGAAATACTTGCGCGCCAGGCTTTCCGTGAGCACGATCGATGCCGGCGCATCCAAGGCAGTGGCGGGATCGCCCGCCAGCCACTGGAAATCGAAAACTTCCAACAGCGAAGGATCGGCAAAACGTACCGCACGTTCCTGAAAGCCGATATCGCCTGCTTCCAGGAATACGTCACCGCCAAATACACGCGCGGCGGCCTGCACCAGATCGGGGAAATCTTCCAGCAGGGCGGGTGCCACGGGCGCGTTGTTGGACGCCGGCACACGTGCCCTGGCGCCTTCCAGCGGATAGTACTCGCGGGAAATGCGATAAAGGCTGTCGCTCTGCTGCCACGCTTGGTCGTAGCTCGATTCGAAGCGTACGTAGAGCAGGATCAAGAGGCAGCAGGCCAGGCCGATGCTCAGGCCAATGATGTTGATCGCCGAATACAGCCAGTTGCCGGCAAGCTGGCGCAGCGCGAATTTCAGGTGCCCGAGGATCATCAATCACTCCTTGTTATGAAGGAGCGGCTCGTCCGGCTATGTTGCCGGGTCGAGGGTTCGCTCCGTCCTTTGCAGAGGCAAGTTCCGGGCCAGGGGAAATATTGCTCTCTAATCAATAACTTGCTTTTGGGAACCTCGGTGTGGACCGGCCAAGTGTCCGCCAATAAATGGGGAAATGTCCGCTGCCGAACACTTGGCGTTCGCTATCCTTGTTACTCCACCGGCGTGCTCAGCGGCGCGCCGGCTTCCTTGATCATGAACGCCACGAAGCGCGCCGGCTCGGTGTCGCTCACGTTTCGGGTCAGCACGTGCACGTCGTCCGGCTCTTCGATGAATACCTGCCCCGTCGCCACACGGTGTACGTCGCCGCCTTCCAGTTGCAGCTCCAGCGTGCCTTCCACCACATACACATAGACGTAGGCGTCGTGCCGATGTATCGGAGAGCCTGTGCCACCACCGGGCGGCACGGCGATTTCCACCACCGCCACTTCACGGTTCGGCGGCAGTTCCGGCAATGGCGAGGTAAAGGCTTCGGCGGCGAGTGCCACTTGGGAACAGGCAGTCAATAACAGCAGGGCCAGGGGCTTGTTCATGAGGTGATTCCTCCATGGAGATTGGATGATTGTGCGAACGAGACAGTACCGCCGTTCAAGCAAATCCGATAGCAAACTTGCATCATCGCATTTGATGCACTAGAATCAACGCATCAATATTCATGGAGAACTGGCAATGGACGCCCTCACCTTCCGTCACCACCACCGGTCGGAGCCTGCTATGCGCACCACCCTCGACATCGACGACAGCATTCTTGCCGCCATCAAGGAACTGGCCCGCCGCCAGGGCAAAAGTGCGGGCGCGGTATTGTCGGAGCTGGCCAGGCAGGCGCTGACGCAAGGTGCCATGGCGCAAGCCAGCGGCGTCCGCGAAGCGCCGGCCAGCTATGGCTTCAGGCCGCTGCCGGCCGGCAAGGAGCCTGTTACCAATGCCTTGGTCGACAAGCTGCGCGACGAACAAGGCATCTGATGCACGCGCTGCTGGACGTCAACGTACTGATCGCCCTGCTCGATGGCGCTCACCTTCACCATGGTGCCGCCATGCGTTGGCTTGGCAATCACATTACGCACGGCTGGGCTTCCTGTCCGCTGACGCAAAACGGCTGTGTCCGCGTCATGTCCCAGCCCGCTTATCCCAACGCACGCGCCACTAGTGAAATCGCCTCGAGGCTGCGCGATGCCACGCAGCAACCGGAGCATGTCTTTTGGGCGGATGATCTTTCGCTGTTGGATGATGCGCTGTTCGACTGGCACGAACTTTTCAATCATCGCCAGCTCACCGATGCCTATCTGCTCGCGCTTGCCGTCAAACACGACGGTGTGTTCGTCACGTTTGATCACGCGGTGCCGCTCAAAGCGGTGGCCGGGGCCAGTGCCCGGCATCTGGTATTGCTGTAGTACCCATCGTGGCAGACATGCAGGGTGCGCACTATACGCTCAAGTAGTAAAGCAAACATATTTCAGGCCCTGCCACCCAGAATGTTCTCGCTCAGCACGCGCCCGTCCAGCATGTTGATGATGCGCTGCGCGTATTCGGCGTGCTGCTGGCTGTGCGTCACCATGATGACAGTGGTGCCTTCGCGGTTGAGGTTGGTGAGCAGATCCATCACCTCTTCGCCGTTGCGCGAATCGAGGTTACCGGTGGGTTCGTCTGCCAGGATCATGGCGGGCCGGCCGACGATGGCGCGGGCGACCGCCACACGTTGTTGCTGACCACCGGACAGCTGCTGCGGCATGTGGTCGCGGCGGGTGAAGATGCCCACCTTTTCCAGCATGGCATCGACGCGCGCGCGGCGTTCCTTGGCCGGCACTTTCTGGTACAGCAGCGGCAGCTCCACGTTATCGAACACCGACAGCTCGTCGATCAGGTTGAAGCTCTGGAAGATGAAGCCGATGTTGTGCTTGCGCAGCTGGGCCAGCTTGCGCTCGCCGTAGCCCGCCACTTCCTCGCCCAGGAACCAATATTCGCCGTCATCGAGATTGTCGATGAGGCCGATGATGTTGAGCAGCGTGGATTTGCCGCAGCCCGACGGGCCCATGATCGAGACGAACTCGCCACGCTCCACGTCGATGCTCACTTCGTCCAGCGCGGTGGTTTCCACTTCGTCGGTTCTGAAATATTTTTTTATTTTGCGTAGCGACAGCATGGGGGCTCCACTATGAATGAATGGCGATGGTTCGTCCTGTAAATGCAACAAGCCAAATGCAGGAAACGTTCCACCTCTATCTCTCTTTGTAAAACAATCAGTTAACTAACATCGACAACCTTCGTCGCCCGGTATTGTGTACGCTCGCGGACATTATTGTCCGCTGGTGTACGCCCGTTCTCATGGCGCCTAGGGCACCAGCCAATCGTTGAGATCGACCACGTCCTGCGGATTGAGCGTGCCGGCCGCCTGCTTGAGCGTGAGCGTGTTGAGCACGTAGTCGTAGCGCGCATTGGCGTAGTCGCGCTGCGCCTGGAACAGCGTGCGCTGGGCCTGCACCAGATCCACCACGTTGCGCGTGCCCACTTCCATGCCCACTTCGGTGGCCTCCAGCGCGTTCTGCGCGATGGTGATGTTCTCCAGGCGCGCCTGCACCGTCATCACCGCCGTTTCGATGCTGTTGAAGCTGTTGCGGGTCAGCGCTTCGCTTTGCCGTTCGGTGCGTTCCAAGGCTTCGCGGTTGGCATCCACCGTGTAATAAGCCCGCTGCATGCGGGCGCGGTTGGCACCGCCCCGGAACAGCGGCACGCTCACGTCCAGGCTGATCATGGTGTTCAGCGAGGCCTCGGTGGGTAGCGCCGAGCCGTAGGTGTTGGCCTGTTCGGCGTTGTCGGTGTAGCGGGCATTGATCGACAGGGTGGGCAGCATCGCCGCCTTGGCGGCGCGGGCCTGGTTCTGGTTGGCGGCCAGCAGATGGTTTGCCGCCCGCACGTTGAGGTTGTTTTCCCGCGTGAGCCGCAGCCATTCATTCAGGTTCACCGGATCGGCGCTGACCACCGGAAATTCCTCCGAGAGCGTTTCCAGCATTTGATGCGGACTGCCGGTGATCACTTCCAGCGCCTGGATGCGCTGGCGCAGGATGTTCTCCTCATCCATGCGGTTGACCCGCGCCTGGCTGTAGGCCGCCTGGCTGTCGTACACGTCGGCGATTTCGGCAAAACCCAGGTCGTAGCGCTGCTGCGCCTGATCCATGACCTGCTGCGCGGCATTTTCCTGCCCCCGCAACAGGGTCAGGTTGTTCTGGCTGCGCAGCACGTCGAAATAGGCGGTGGCCACGCGCACGATCAGTTGCTGTTCCGCCAGCGCCAGGGTGGCCAGTCCCTGGGAATCCTGCTCTCGGGCGGCCTGGAAGGCATACCAGGCCTGGAAGTTCACCAGGCTCTGGCTCAGCACGACGCTGTAGTTGTGTGTGTTGAAGCCATTGGCAAAGCTGTGGCGTTCCCGCGAAGCGCGCGTGTTCCTGGCGGAACTGCCGTTCACGGTCACCTGCGGCAGCAGGCCGGCCACGCCTTCCAGCACGGAGGTATGGGCCACGCCATACTGCGCGCGGGCTTCGCGCACGGTGGGGTCGTTGTCCGCGGCAAGTTCGAAGACTTCCA
>Ga0182745_1000699_pt1 | contig 35242 bp, 23 predicted proteins | sample eDN3rd30CKraftBY_FD_128523 | JGI IMG/M metagenome (GOLD analysis project Ga0182745, IMG submission 128523) | Enriched backyard soil microbial communities from Emeryville, California, USA - eDNA 3rd pass 30_C Kraft BY (version 2) (version 2) | ecosystem: Environmental > Terrestrial > Soil >...
AGGTCGATGTCGACACACCAGCGGTAACCCGCCTGAATGTGCTTCTGAACAAGATGGATCGCTTCGTGAGCCGAGCGATTGGGACGAAATCCAAAGCTTGACTCGGAGAACTCCGGATCAAAGTTTGGCGTTAGGACGATAAGAATGGCTTGTTGAATAAGGCGGTCGATCAGGTTTGGGACGGTGGCTGCATACTGCACCTCTTCCAATCGGCTCTAGGGATAGAAATTGCCAAATCACGAGAGTTACTGCGGTTTGATGCGTTTTGACTGAGCGACTCGCTTTGCTAGCTCTTGCTCGATTTCAGGACCCATCGCTAGGAAATATGGCGAGCCGGCATTGCGCCGACGCCCTGGCAGTAGCCCTTGATCGATCCACGAGTAGATCACGCCCGGGCTAACCCGGAGACGCTCCGCGGCCTCTTTCACGGTAATCTCACCTTCCCTTCTATCATCGGCACAATCAATACGATGCTTGTGTCGAATCCACTTAATACTTTTGATCGTGTACGCGTTCCCTTTGTTCGTCACGAGTCCTTGCTCGTTCAAATGCCTGGCGATCTGTGCGTCGTCCAGGGTCATAGCAAGCTCTCTAACACGCTCAATCAACGTATCATCATGCCGCCAACGATCGGCAACCGGCCGCGGTAATTCAACGTGAAGTTCTTCACATACACCACCTTGCCAACGCACTTGCAACGTGGCAGCACACTGCTCTGCTTTTAAGACGGTAATATCGGCAATCAGCAGCTGTATGATTCGCTTCTTACCCCTCCATGCGGTAGCAGTGTTTCGCCATAGCTTGGGGATATCCTGAACAAGCTCAAACACTTCATCTCGCTGCTGAGAAGTAAGACTCGGAGACTGTTGTTTCAAGCGATCGATTTGATCTTGGACGTCTTGTAGTTCAATCAGTGCGTCGTTCCAATGCTGCTCAAGCGTCCCAGCCACAAGGCGGTTGTTTGGGTCGACTTGTTCATAACGACGCTGAGCCAGCGACGCTTCGTACTCCGCTCGTTGCAGACGCATCTTCCACTGAGCATCAACCTGTTCGTGCCGGCTGGAGACAATTTCAAGCGCACTGATTGCCAACTCCACCTGCTCGCTGCTAATCACCTCCAGAACACGCTGTTCGATAGCATGATCCAGTGGCTGGCACTGTACTGTCAAACAAGCCTTGGTCGACAGGCCCTCTCGCTTTCGCCAGTTGCATTGATACGTCGGATAGATACCACCATTGCCTCGGTAGCGAGGTGTCAAGCGGCGCCCACAACAACCGCAGATCAGCAGACCTTGCAGCATAGCCAACCCTTCTCGTGCTGGACCGCTCAAAACCATCTCCTTCGTGTTGGTTTGATTGCGTGACAATTGTTCCAGATGGATCGTATACTGTTCGAAGGTGATATAGCCTTCATGATGGCCCCGCAAGTTTACCAGCCAGTTCTCTTCAGGCATGCAGCTGATACGGGAGCGGACATCGCCGTTTTCCAGGATCTCCTTGACGGATCGATGACGACCAAACGCATAGACGCCGGCGTAGGAAGGGTTCTTCAAGATGGCTGTGACTCGCGCATCGGTGAGCCTTCCCCAGTGCAACTTACCGGCCCACGTGCCACCATAGCTCCGCTTGGGAAAATCGAGCTTTTCTTTGGCAAATCGCTGCACGACACCGTACGCGGACCCGCATTGTTGGAAGTAGTCAAAGACCAACTCGATCACTGAGCGTACTTGCGTATCGGGGTCCTTGACAATACGGTTCAATTCATCGAACACGTAGCCGACTGGCAACGGAAATCGCAGCTCGCCCTTACGAGCTTTGTTGAGTTTATTGTCTTGCAGGCGTGCCCGGATGAAGTGCAACTCAGCCTGAGCCATGGTTCCGTTGAGTCCCAATAAAAGCCCATCGTTGAAATCGCACGGATCGTAGCAGCCGTCTTCGTCGATAATTAGTGTTCCCGTGATGCCACAGATTTCAATCAATCGGTGCCAATCCGCGTTAGAACGTGCCAGCCGTGAAGCCTCAATCGCCAGAATGGCTCCGGCCTTGCCGAGTGAGACATCGGCGACCAGCGTTTTGAAGTCGTCGCGATTGGTGGTAGACGTACCCGATTTTCCGAGGTCTCCGTCAAGCACAACGATGCGTCCGATGGGCCAGCCGAGATTCCGCGCGAGCTCTTGCAGCCCATACTGACGCTGCGTACTTTCGCGATGGTTACGAACCTGCCCCATGCTCGATTGACGCAGGTAGACATAAGCGATTCGCTGTAGATGCGCATTGAGGATTTTAGCGGAGCGTTGGTCTGCGGTCTGCATGGCAATCTTCCTTGATTATGCTATTGGTGGAATCGTCGCTATCGTCAGATAAACGGTCCTGGGCGACAGGGCATTGAACGTTGGCAGCAGATCGGCTGCTTCGATGCAATTCGACCAAGTTTGCGATCAAACTGGCAAGTTGATATTTGGACTCTCGTGATAGAGCTGGTAGCAGTGGAGGCTTCGTGTAGTCAGACTTCTGTTGCCCTGCTGTCATGGCCGTGGCTCCTGATCAATGAGCTCAGAAAGTCGTTGACGGACGAGAGGACTGAGCCGCCGTGAGGAGAATGAAAACGGCTAGTGACCGACGACTAGCCTCGCCCAATAGACCACAGCGAAGCTAACTTGAAGAGTTTGATTTGGTCAGCGCATCGATGAGCCTCCGTAGCTCGATCAAGCATTCCCAACGAAGGATTGCTGGCGGTACGCTAGCATCCTGGTAATGATCACAGGAGCGAGCGGAGGTCCAATCTTTGGGAACAGAAAAGGTTCCTGAGGGGGAGCCCTTTAAGACCGCACACTCTACCCCCGCAACTGTTCGGCATTTGAGCACAGTGAACCGCTGTCCACGCAGCGGATGGAACGGATGAACGATCTCAACGAAGCCCGAAGGCTGACTGCACAGGTGTGCTTTTGCCTGTGTCCGTCGGAATGCCGAGATCGCGTGTGCCGCCATCGGGTTTGTCGATGCTCACGCGTCGCACCGGTGAGGGCCGATACGTGCCATCGAGAAGCTGTAGCCGAATCGCTGGCCAGTGCAGCCGAAACCACTCTGGGAAGTCGTTCAAGGTGATGCCGTCGGGGCCAGGGGCTCCACGGTTCGCTTTGACGTTCCGCCAGGCCTGTTCGACGTTGGCCTGATCGACCACCGCTTCGGTCAGAGACTCTGGAATTAAACTCAAGGCTGGTTTCTCAACCTGCGCCGGCGCCGCACCGTCCTGGCGGACTGCTGAACCTGTGGTCTCCATGCGTACGCGGCCAGGATTGTGCCGGTCCGCTGGCCTGGAGGGGTTCCCTAACGCCGAGCCGATCGAAGGCTCTTCCTTGTTCTTCATCGCCAGCGTCCTTCCTGGAGTCGTTGGTGTGCGACCGCCAGTAATACGACCTCTGCTGACCCCTGCACCGCTCGAACCGGCTTTCGCCGGTCCGTTCCACACTTTCAGGCAAGCCTTACTTGCGGGAGCGACGCTTGGCCGTGGCCAAGCTGTGCAGGTCTTGTGCGGATAAGGGCATGATCTTTCGCTGCACAAGCTCGTGGTTTACCTCAGCGGTCGTCTGGGGACGGCTTCGTGATGTTGTGCTCACTCGCCTGACCACTGCGGCCTTGTACCGCGTTTCTGTTCGTAGCCTCGCAGTTTTGGCTCCGGCTTCCTTCCCACCCCCGGTCACCCGGGCGCAGTTGCCTTCGCCTCGTGCTTTGTCAATCGGAGCGCTCATTTGGTATTCTGAACTCCTTGAGACTCCCGGTCTCGCACAGGGGACTCATACCCCATAAAATCATGCCCATGCCGGGCGTACACAAAATGTTGGACCGAAGCCCCCAACTGTCGGTTTCGAAATAGATGCCGTGTTGGCGGGGGCTCGGTCAACATTGGCGTTATCGGAAGAGGAACCTCCCTGAAATGCACAGGCCTCCCTACGGTATCACGGGGTTTCATTACTATCTCGATCCGCCACCACCGTCGACCGATGAAACCGAGTTCCTTAACCACTGTTACGCATTTGCAAGACACATAGGCGCGAGAGTCGTCGCTATCGACCGCAAAGTGGGGACGACAGAAAAGAACTTCTCCAGCGCCACTTTGAAGACTCGTACCGAAACTTTCGTGATTCTGTTCAATGCCCACTATCCGGTTCTCGCCTTCGCGGAAAAGATGCCCATTGGTGATGTGATTCACAAATTCATTGAGCGACCTGACTTTGCCACTTATTGGGACGCGATTGATGGTTACTCGCTACTGCGTGTTGCTGACCTAACCATTTCGCCGCACGATATGGAGCTTGCTGACATCTCGGACACAGAATACGATCAAATCATCGTGCATAAACCACGCACGTCCGGCGAGATCATCTTCAACTACTGGGATTGATTAAGAATCCGATAATCGGGTAAGGACGGCCCTTGCGGGCCGCCCGCCCCACACCACCGGACATGCGGGTCCGCATCCGGCGGTTCGCTTCTTGGAAGCAAACTTGTTCCAAATCTCCTCGAGGCTCGCCAGTCCCTGCTGGGCTACGTACTAATTGTTCAGCGCGACGTGAACCGCCGTGGAATGCCCCTATTACTGGTCCTGGTGTACGGTTACGGTTGTCAACGCTCGCTATTTATCAGCGGCGGATTCGAGCTCAGATTGGAGGCGTACGTAGGTGTCAAGCAAGCTTTCGACACGCACGCGGAGGCTCTCCAATTCACGTTGTTGGACCGCTGAACCTTCGAGGATCGGGCGCAGCCATTCCTGCATCAGATGGAATTGGCCGCGGATCAGGTCGAGCATCACGCGCGGCACCTTGTGCTGCACTGTGACGTTTTGTTCCGGCGGGTTGGCCGCCTGGAACTCGCTGATCGTTTGCAGTTGCCCAGCAGTCGACTGCAGCACCACGGCCAGTTGATCGGTAGCGGCGATCAGGCCGCTGCGGAGTGAATCAAACCGCTCATCCATCCGCTGCTCGGCTCCTTCGCCGTGACTGGTGATCGCTCGGGCAATCACCTGACGGATCGACTCCAACCCATCGCGCATCGAGGCGAGTTGCCGCAGCACCTGGCCGGCTTGATCCTCGGTACTGATGCCCGACATCCGTACGTTTTCCACAAACGCGTACTTGATCGCCTCCCAGCGTTCCTGTTCTTGGGGCGTGAGCGTTCCCAGCAACTCCTTGAGCTTCAGGAGGTTGGCTTCATTGTCGGTGGTGAGGGTCTGCGCGTCTTGTTCATAGCTGGCGTAGATGAGTGTCCCCAATTCAGCATCATTCATGACCGGGGCGACCTTCTGCGCCATCCGGTTCATGTTGCGGTAGCTACCCTGCAGTTTGAACGGCGGCTCGGTGCGGTAGGCGTCGGCCTGGGCCGCCGAACGAATGTAGGCGCGATTGACCTTGAGGACCACGTCGCGAACGCGGATCAATTTGCGCAGCACTTCGAACATCGACCGGACTTGGTCCGCCGAGTAGTTGCCCTTTAGCTCCGCACCTTCAATCGAATCCCGTCCGGCGGCGCGAATCAACTGCCGGGCATCCTCAGGATTGCCGGCAGCGAGCGGCGCCAGGTGCTCGTTGCTGGTCAGGCAATTTTCCAGGTAGCTCATCTCGAAGGCATCGCTCGCATCACCGATGATTTCACCGAGGTTATAAACGTCGGCACGGTTGGCGAGCATATCGGGAATCTGGAATCGCTCACCGCTTTCGGTATAAGGATTTCCCGCCATCACCACGGCAAACCGACGACCGCGAAGATCATACGTTTTGGTGCGGCCGTTGCGCACGCCTTCGATCCGACGTGTGCTGTCGCACAGCGAAATGAACTTTTGCAGTAGCTCCGGATGGGTGTGCTGAATGTCATCCAAGTACAGCATCACATTGTCGCCCATTTCCAACGCGAGGTTGATCCGCGTCACTTCTTCGCGCGCCGCCGCATTGGGTGCTTCGTTGGGATCGAGTGAGGTGACAGCGTGGCCGATGGTGGGACCATTGATCTTCATGAACACCACGCCAAGTCGGTTGGCGACATATTCCATCAGCGTCGTCTTGCCGTAGCCCGGCGGACTGATCAGCAGCAGCATCCCCGACCGATCGGTGCGTTTGTTCTCTCCGGCCGCGCCGAGCTGTTTGGCGAGGTTGTCGCCGATCATCGGCAGATAGACCTCGTCGATCAACCGGTTGCGGACAAAGCTGGTCAGCACCTTAGGGCGAAACTCATCCAGCCGTAACGCCGCGCGCGAGCGCTCTAAGACTTGATGCTTGGCTGCCCCGAGACGTTTGAACCGCGGCACGACCTGCTCACGATACCGGCGTAGCCGTTCCAGCAGCTCGTGATAGTGGACAACCAGCTTTCCGCTGGCTACACGGCGATGGTCGCCCACCAATCCTTCCACGGGCTGAGCGACGCGAGCCGTGATCACCGGGTCATGACCAGCGCCATCTTGCTGAATCAACAGTGCCAGTTCATCGCGGTAGTCCGCCGGTGGATCGAAAAAATCGGCTTCATGCTTTTGATGCGTCAAAAATGCATCGGCCCAGTTGCGCGCAAGCACAAAGGATTCGAGTGGGCGAGTACTACTTACACTGAGTACGTCGGTGATCCACGCCTTACGGTCTGCCTGTGGCATCGAGTCGCAAAACGTCTCATACCACCGCGCGGCGGTCGAGCTAAACACCGGCGTGGCTGGCTCCGACGTCAACACATCAAATAGGTAGTCGGCGATCATCCTCGCGGTGACGTCGGGAAAAACATCGGCCAGCGCCAGCCCGTAATCCTGCTGGGGAACACCCACCAATTCGGAAATCCGGCGACGGAACTCGGTCGCTGGACGCGCCCCGGGAAATGCCCGTGCCAGATGCGCAAAGCCACCGATCCAACTGGTCAGCGCACTGCGATTGGACTTGGAAATCAGCCGCTGCCACCAGAGCGTTGCTGCGGTGCGAACACTTGGCCGGTGCCTTAGCAAGCCGATTTGTTGGTCCAGACGCACCAGCGTTTCGAGGACTAGCGCCGCGTCATGATCATGCACGCCTTTGGCGAAACCTTCCGAAAACCGACCGGCGATTTGCTGCTGAACCCATTCCAGCGTCGGCACGGCAGCGGCGGGATGATCAGCCGACCGTTTCCAAACTTCGAACAGATCGGTCGCCAGGAACTCGCCACGATAGACGTCGGCGTTTTCGCTGATCAACTCTTGATTCCACAGGTCTTGAGCGGCCAGCAGATCGGGATCGTCCAGCGGCTCAAAATACTGCGTGCCGGTGACATGCAGGCTGAGAACACCGTCTCGCACCACCGTTGTCAGGTCGATCGGCTGGTTGTTGACTCCGAACCGATGCCGTCCCAAACGAATCGTGTCGCCCCCGTCCTCAAAGAGTTCCTGGCGATCTTTGAGTTGCCGAATGGTGTCTTCACGCACCGTCTTGAGTCGGTTTTCGAGCTCCTCCGCGCGAACGGTATCATCGAGTTTTCGCAGTTGTTCGACGATCCCGCGGGCCTTATCGACCATCAAATCAGCGGCAAAGTAGGCGAGGATTTCGTCAACGCTCTTAAAGGATGAAGCTTTGGTCTGAATCCCCTGTAAGATCCGATTGGCAGAAGATGCCAACGTTTCAGCGCGGCGATTGCGCGCCTCGACCAATTGCACTTTCCGCGATTCAAACGCGGTGTAGATGTCCTCACGACGCTGTGTTAACTCGCTGACGAACTCGTCGAACTCGGCAAATCGACCTTCAAGTTCCTCCAATTGAATCATCAGCCGCGTCAAATAGTTGTCGCATTTGTCGGGAGTGTCGGAGACATCGAGGTAGCCGTTGACCGTCTGTTGCAGCAGCTTGAGCTGCGAGGCGAATTCGGCTCGGCCCTCGCTGCCCATCAATTCAGACAGTCGTGACCGCAGGCCGCTTCGGACCCGGTTGAGCGCCGCGAAGACTTCGCTGATGCCATCGATGATTTCCGTCCGCTTGGTCGTATCTTCGATCTGCAGGTTACTGACCGTCTCGGTCAGCAACTCCAGTTGGCTTGCCGCGTCATCGATCGTTTTCTGCAACTCCTTCGCCTGCGTCACCCGCTCTAGCCCGGTGACCGCAGCGGCTGCTTCATCGACCCGCCGGCGATATGGATCGAGCGCGTGGGGCGTGGCGAGAAAATCGACACAACGGCGGCTCAGCCGTGCGGCTCGCTCGGCGATCAGTTTTTCCAACGATTCAACGACATGCAGATCGACGTATCGGAGCTCGCGCAGGGCGATCGCCGCTCCCCGCTGCTCGCGGAGCTTCGTCAGCGCACGGACGAAATCGTCCACGGCCTCGAACCGGCCGAGGTCGATTTCCTTGATCAAGGCGTCAGTTGTCTGCTGAACCGCTACGGTGCGACTGCTCGTGTCGCGGCGTAAGCGAACCACCTTCTCATACTCTTCGACCGCCGCCGACGCCGCCTCGCGAATGGTGCGCAGCGGCTCATTGAGTCGGTGGGTCTCAGGCTTATCAATCCAGAAGTAGCTGTCGAGCACGTCGCCGCTGCGTTTGACCAGATCAACATACAGCCCTTCATAGTTGTCTTCTTTGTCAATCAGTTGCAGAATCTCGCTGCACTCGGCCATGCAGCGAACCAGTTCTTTGTTACCGATCTTAAATAGCAGTGAATCGGAGTTGCTTTCCGCGACAAAGTCGGGTCCGGTGAACGGGGTTTGCCAGATTTGGACGGCGTGATGCTTCTGCGGTTGCTCGCTGGCTTTGAAGGCGACCATTTTGCCGTCGCCAAAAAAGGTCTGCCCGCTGGTGATCATCGGCGTGTCAACGCTCTGCCGGATCAGGTTGTAACGCAGTTGAATGTAGGTGCCGCTGTCGCGATGATAGAACAGATACAGAAAATCTTCGCCATTGGATGCCGGCAAAGTGCGTTCATAGCGCATTTGATTCAAGCCATGATCGAAACGCTTGTACTCACCGGTTTGTAAGTAATAACCACCGGGAAAGATGATCCCTTGATCATCCGGCAGCATCACGCAGGCTTGTTCAATCTCATCCATGCGGATCGCGGTATTGAGCTTGGCATTGAAGACGAGAAACCGGAATCGTTGCTCCTGATAGGGGCGAATTTTGAGCAGAATGAGATTGCCTAGCAGCGCATAGTAGATTTCCGCATCGTCGAGGGTTTGGTCGGCATGCTCGACCGGTTCGCTGTAGATCCCTTCGCCAGACTCGGTGTTGTTTTCAACCTTGATGGTCAAATCGCCGCCAACCGTCTCGACGAACACCCGATCATCGATGGAGATGTGCGGATGGCGTCCGTAGTGATGTTGATCCCGAGTCGTGCGTTTCCAGATGAATTCATGCTGCGGGGGCTGGACGATCTCGTGCTCGCTACGATTGTCGATGTACTGCAGTTGATCGCCAGCGGAGCGCCACTTAAAGGCCTTAATATCTGCAGCGGTGCGTCCGACTTGAAACACGAAGTAGATGAACGGACCGCTGACAAAGAAGCGACTGAACGCGGTGTGTTTGTAGTAGCGATAGAGGTCGGCAAAATCGGTGGCGAAACGCTCATTCTGCAGTAGGCCGTCAAGCGACTGGGGATGAAACTCCAGACCATCGAGCCGGTAACAGGCGAATACATCCTGCAGATGCGTTTCCGATTTTAGGCCGAATTGGACGTTGTAGCCAAACAAAAACCGGTCGCCGATCGCCACCAGGTCGCGGGGGACACAGTTATGCTCGGTGGTCACCCGCTCAGTGGCCAGCAGCGTGGTTTGGATGTTGCCAAAGACGGCTGCGCGATCACCGTTGAGCCCACCGAGCCGATCGCGCAGGACCGTCGCGCCGTCGCGCAGACGGTTCCGCAAAATCTCATAAGTACCGCCGGAGAGGTCGTTGTCGGTCGTCATGCTGAACGTCTGGGTTCATGAGAACCGGACGCTAATGCGTGCCGGCTGATTGAATTTTTCTGAGGGTCAATTTCTTCTCCGCTTCACAGCAGATTTCAAGACAACGGTTTAAGTGGCCGGACACAAGTAATTTGTCGCAAGAGATATCGCTGAGCACGATACATGCCGTATGTGCGAAACCTCTTCATGGAACAAACTTGTCTCCGGGTGCTTACTTCTTGCTATTGCCGTTGACGCTGGTAACTTGCGCGACTTTGGGAGCATCCAACACCAGTTTAGAAACCCGCTGATCGGCAATCCCGGCTGAGCCCGCCATGCCGAGCAAGCTGGTCAGTTGCGAGCGCAGGTCATCGCTCTTGGCGGCACCGAGCAACTGCGCGATCAGTGCGGCGATTGACAAATCCTTGATGTCGTCGGTACTGAGGTTGAACTGCGCCACCAGCGTCAGCAGTTTATCGCGGAAGTAGCCGGGATTGCCATCAAAGAAGGTCTCCTTGATATCCGTTGCCACGCGACTGTTGTAGACAAAGCGGTCGATCGCTTTGCCGCCCTTGACGGCCGAGGTGATTTGCTCGAAGAACTGGCCATCGCCGCCGACGATGTCGATCCGGGCCGCTCGCAGCGCCTCGCCGACCACTCCAGCCTGACTTTCGGCGATGTTCTTCTGAGCATTGATCGCCGCCACCTCGACATTCTGTTCTTTCTCCAGCCGCAGCTTGAACTCTTCGTGTTCCTTGCCGACGCTGTCGAGTTGTTTCATCGCTTCGGCCTTTTCGGTGATGCCGGTCGCTTCGCTGTGATACTTTTCCAGCGCCACGGCCGCTTCGGCCAGACCCTGCTTCTGATAGGCCTCGGCTTTGGCTTCGATCCCCTTGGCTTCGGCGATTGCCTTTCGCTCGTGCACCGTGGCCTGGGCGATCCCTTCCTTTTGCAGCGAGTCGGCTTTGGCTTCCTGGACACGGGCTTCGGCCAGTCCGACAGCCGCCTGCTTGGCCGATTCCGCTTCGGCCAGCATCTTGGTTGCCGCCGTCTCGCGTTCGGCTGCGTCCTTCATCGCTTCGGCTTCGACGCGAATCTTATCGGCCAGCAGCAGCGCGGCTTCCTTCTCGGCCTGCGCGGCTTTGGTCTGACGGATCAGGTCTTCTTCGGCCCGCATTTGGGCCGCCGTGATCTGCACCAACTTGAGCCGTTCGGCGCCGGCCTTTTCTTCGGTATCCTTGATCCGCTCTTTCTCTTCCACCACCGCCCGTTCGACCGCCACGCGCTCGCGAATCACCTCTTGGATGTTGCGATTCTCGATTTCGATCGCCTTCTGCTTTTCGACATCGGCCACGCCGACCAGCCGCAGACGGTCCACCGCTTCGAGTTCCCGATCGCGCTGCACACGTTCCAGTTCGACTCCGTCGGTCCGCTCCTTGTTGCGCTGCGCCACGAGGATTTGCCGGGCTTTATTTTCCTCAGCGATGCCGATTTCTTCCTCGGTCTGAATCCGCACCCGTTCGGATTCGAGCCGCTGTTGTTCGCGAACTTTGTCAGCGGACGCCTTTTCCCGTGCTCGCAGTTCAGCGATCTCGCGCTGTTGTTTCTCGACGGCTTGGACGCGTTGCCGCTCGAGTTCCAGGATCGTTTCTTCCGCTTCGACGTCTTGCTTTTTCAGCGTTTTTTCGCGGTCGCGGGTGAACTGGTTTTCCTTGATCTTTTCGGTCGACGTCAGTTCGGTGATCTTTTTGATCCCTTCGGCGTCGAGAATGTTATTGGGGTTGAGCAGCGACAGCGGTGTCTGTTCGAGATAGTCGATCGCGGCGTCGTCGAGGCGGTAACCGTTCAGGTCGGTGCCGATGACCTTGAGGATCTCGTCTTTGAATTTGTCGCGTTTGTCATAGAGATCGACAAAGTCGAACTGTTTCCCGACGGTCTTGAGCGCCTCGCTGAACTTGGCATCGAACAGTTCGCGGAGCGTCTCGATTTCGCTGCATCGCTTGGGTCCGATCGACTGCGCAACCTCCTTGATTTCTTCAGCCGTTTTGTCGACTCGGATGAAGAACGCCACCTTGATATCGGCGCGGATGTTGTCTTTGCAGATCAACCCCTCTGCGCCCTGGCGCGCGATCTCGAAACTCTTAAGCGTCAGGTCCATGTATTCGATGTGCTGGACCAGCGGCATCCGCAGCAAACCGCCATCGGTGACGACCTTAATTCCGCCGGCGCCTGACTTAACGATCGCTTCATCTGGCCCGACTTTCACGAAGAAGATGCTGACGTAGAACGCCGCCAGCATGGCGAAGAACACCAGCAACCCGACGGTCAGCAGGCCGTACATCGCCGCATCGGAAAGAGCTAGCAGCGGATGGATGATCATGTGTGTGTCCCAGAAGAGGTGTCGGTATCGAGCGTTACAGAGTAGATGCGTTTGGAAGGATCGAAGGCGATGATGCGGACGGAGGTACCTTTTGCCAGGTGAGGCCCATCGGTGCGAATGTTGAGCAGCAGCGGGGCGCCGCCGGTGTCATACTTGGCCTGGCCAAAGGTCGGCGTGGCTTCGCCGGAGGAGACGACGCACGACCGGCCGATCAACGTTTCCTCGCTATAGGCCGCTCCGCCGCCCAAAAAGGGCGCCAGCGGTGCGGTGGCGAATCTGGTGATCACCGCCGCGATCACCACGTTGCGCGTGGCCAACAGCGCCGATACCAGCAGCGTTGGCTCGTGCCGCGCCGAATCGAAGGCATTCCACAGGATGTAGGCCAGCAGCCAATTGACGCAGGCGAACAAGCCACCCCAGATGACGACGGGAACTGAATCCAAATGCAGCCAACGCAGCGTCGCCGCTCCAAGGCTTTGCCACACATGGACATCGACGTCGACGTCGAGATCCGGTCCATCCAAATCCCACGACGTGCCCAGCGACAACAACAGGTAGCCCAAAACCAACAACAGCAGCACCGACGCCGGCCAAACCGGTCCGACGAACAGCGATTCGATCAGCGGTTGTAGCGATTGCCACATGATTGCCAGTTGCACAGAAGGGAGTGGACAAGCGAGCGGGTAGGGGCGTAGCCCCCGAACGATTCTAGTCCACAAGTTGACCCGATGTCGCCCGCAGAGCCGTGTTCACACCCAGGGCTGGTTCGGATGCAATTGCGGGCGCGCAATCTGACCAGATCGGTCAGTCGGCGGAGACGAGGCAGTGGCGGTTAGCCATGCTGATGCCGCTGAGAATCGCACCGACGATGCCGACAAACCCCTGGTCGGTGCCGCACAGGAATAGGTTGTTCAGATGCGTGGTGCCATCGAGCCGCTTGTCCGGTGCGCCATAGACCGCCCCGTTGTCATGCCACGTAAACCGCCGGATCGTCTTGGGCGTGAACACATCGGTGTCGATGATGTGGCGGCGGAAATCGGGCATGAACCGCACCGCCGAATGCACCGCCGCTTCATACTGCGCCACCTTTTCAGCGCGGTACATCGGTTCCGATAACGCACACCAGCGATCGTGGTCGGCCAGCGTGGTAATCCGGATCACACCGTCGGGCAGCGCCCCGTCGGCGGCATCATAACGATAGTTGTTGGGCGAACAGACCACTCCGGTGCGAATATCACATAGCCCTTGCTCCGGCCGTCGCCAGTGAAAGGTCTCACTATCGTTATAAAACACAATGGTGCGGTCAAACCCGATGTCTTGGGGCTGAACATCGAGAATTGAGATCGATTCGATGAAGCTTAACTGCCCCGCTTTAGCGACGTCGACTTCGGTGATGTCGTCGCACAGTCGCAGCGTTTCGACCGTGCCGGCTGATGACAAGATCCGGCGGCCAGCGATCTCGGTCCCGTCATCGAGCACCACACCAACCGCGCGGCCATCTTCGACATGGATCCGCGATACGCCGCTGCGGAGTTTCAATTCACCGCCCAAGCCGCGGAACTTACGCACCAAGTTCTTGAGAATGGTGCGAACGCCTTTGAAGGGCCGGCCAAAGCCCTCTAAATAACAGGCGCGGAACATGATACAGAATTGACCGAAGTCCATGTCGTCTTCGCGGGCGTTGCCATACCACATTAACGGGCAAAGCAACATTTCGCGGAGCAGCGGCTGCGGGATCAACTGCTCCAGCACCGCGCGGGCGCTGCGGTTGAAGTTCGGATCATCGCCTGCCAGATCGTCATAATCCAGTAGCGAATCGCAGAGCTTGGCAAAGCCATCCACACAGTCGGGAAATTCGCGGGCGATCTCACTTTGTAGCAACTCAATGTCGTTGCCAAAATCGAGGCTGACGCCGGGAAAACGGATCGACGAACCGATCTGTTCAGCCAGCGCAAAATCTTCCCAATTGAAACGCAACTGGCGGATCAGTTTAGCCAGCGGCCCACGGCGAGTCCCCTTGCGAGCAAAGTTCGTCATCGCATGCAGGCCGACGTCAAAATCACGCCCGCCCATCCGATAGAACGAATTGAGCCCACCGATCGTGTAATGCCGTTCGAGGATGCAGACACGCTGATCAAAATGTGCCAAGCGGATGCCCGCGGCCAAACCGCTCATGCCGGCACCGATGATGATCGTGTCGTACATGGCGCAGCTATGCCTTAACGATGTCGCGCATCTTCGGTTCGAGGTAGCTGACCGTGGTCTGCATGCTCGCCAGATGGCCGTAGTCTTCCTCGGGAATCTGCACGCGGTGGCGTTTGCGAAGTTCCATCACAATGTCGAGGAAGTCCATGCTGTCCAGTTCCAACTGGTCACGGAAGTTCTTGTCGTCGACCAAGTCGTCGAGGTTCTCATCCGGAGCGATGTCTCCCAGAATGTCGATGATCTCATCACGGATTTCGGCGGGACTCATGGTCGATCGGTTCTCTCAGGTGAATGGATAGAGGTGATTGCGGATGCAGTCCAGACCGTCAGCGGGGACTGCCAATTAACGGGAAATTAGACGCGTCGGATGATCACGACCGAGTTGATGCCGAGCATGCCGAACGAGTTATTGAGAATGTAGTCGACGCCGCTGACTTCCTGAACCTCACCGGTTACCAATCCCGGCAGATCGCACTGAGGGTCGAGATTGTCGACGTTGATGGTGGGGTGGACCAAGCCATCTTTGAAGGCGGGCAGATTGCCGCCCAGTTCCAGCGCTCCGGCGGCTCCCATCGCATGCCCGATGAAGCTCTTGGTGTTGTTGATCTTCACCGTTTTGCATTTGCCGAATACCCGTCCAAGGGCAACGCATTCCTGGATGTCACCGCTGTTGGTGCCAGTGGCATGGGTGCTGACGATGTCGATGTCTTCCGGCTCAAGTCCCGCGCGGTTCAGCGCCAACTGGACACACTCTGCCTGGCGTTCGGGATTGGGCAGAACGAAATCGGTGGCGTCGGTGTTGATCGCGTACCCGGCCAGTTCACCGTAGATTTCAGCCCCGCGCTGTTTCGCATCGCTGAGACGCTCCAGCACGTAGACGCAGCCGCCTTCAGCGACCACGATCCCATTGCGATCGCGGTCGAACGGCCGGCTGGCCTGGGCTGGATCGCTGTGAGTGGCCAGCGCGTTTTGGCTGTTGAAACTGGCGAAGATACCGAATGTATGAATGCTCTCGCTCGTCCCGCCGGCCAGCGCCACATCGCACTCGTCCAGCCGCAACATCTGCGCGCCTTGAATCAAACCGGCGTTACCGGCGGCACAGGCAGCGCCAATCGTGTAGTGCGGTCCGGTGACGCCCATGTTCAGCGCGATCTCGCCGGCCGGGTTGTTAGCGACGGTTCGTGGATTGTGATGATGCGACCACACCGACGTGTCGTAATCGAAACCTTTGATCAAGTAAATTTCGTTTTCGGTCTCAACGTTGCCGTGCTCGGTGACGCCGATGTAGATGCCAACGCGCGAGCGATCGATGTTTTCCCAGTCGAGCCCGCTGTGTTTGACCGCCTCGTTGGCCGAGTAAATCCCGACGCTGCCGGCGCGGGTGCCGCGGCGGAGGTCTTTCTTCGTCTGGTAGCGAAGTGCGTCGTAGTCGCAGATTCCGGCCAACGTCTGCCCGAAGTAGCGAATCTCATAGGGTTGCACGCCGCTGCGCTTTTCCAACAGCGCTTGGCGAAACGATTGCCAATCGTTGCCGTTGGGCGACGTCAAACCGATGCCGGTGATAACAATCCGCTGAGAATCGGGAAGCGAATCGACTCGGGAAGGGGCGATCACGAGGAAAAAAATCCGCAAAGTGAACGGAAACGGAATGTCCGGTGCGGGATGCAACGACGTCGCCCGCGATGCCAAAAAGCTACTCGGTTTCACATTTTTTGACAATGCGCGGCAGCCTCGGAACGCGCACCGCTATGGCCCGGTCGCCGAGTTCGCCGCGTGGTCGCAACTCACACCGTTAACCGGCGGACGACTACAACCGCCACACACAGGATGATGATCAATGCCAGAATCGCCGCAAATTTCCCCCAGGAGACATCGCGGCGAGGCTGGCCGCCGAGCCGAGCGCGGATCTGGCGCTGCAGCATTTGCCGCCCCATGTCCTGCACTTGGCCTGCCGAAATGTCCTTCATATTGCCGTTTGTCGGCGGCCGTGACACTTCGTCGCGAAGGCCATATTTGTCCATGATCCGCAGCATTTTGCCCTGCACCTCGCGGGCATTGAATGGCCGGTCTTCAGGCCGCTTGGCGAGCAGATGGACAATGATGTCGTCGACTTCCGGCGGACACTGAATGATCCGGCTCGGCTTGGGTGGCTCGGCGCGGAGGTGCTGCTCGAACAGGTGCGGGAAGCTTTCGGCGATGTACGGCTTTTGGCCGGTGAGCATCTCGTACAAGCAGCAGCCGAGGGCATACAGGTCGGCTTTACCAGAGATCGTCGACTCGCCGGTGATCTGCTCCGGCGCCATGTAGGCGTGCGTCCCCACGGTCAATCCCTGGTCGGTGAGATCCGAGGCACTGACGTCACGGGCGATACCGAAGTCGCCGAGTTTGATCGCCCCATCGCGCGTCAGGAACAGATTGCCGGGTTTCAGGTCGCGGTGGATGATGCCGTGATTGTGGGCGCACTGCAGCGCGGAGCAGATTTGGACCGCCGCGCTGACGACCACTTGCCAGGCAAGCGAGCCGCTGCTGTCCAGCAAATCGCGAATCGACCCGCCTTCGACCAGTTCCATGATGTAGAACAGGTTGCCGTCTGTGTCCTCGCCACCGCCGAAGTACCCGATCACATTGGGGTGGCGGAGCTTTTCGAGGATCATCATTTCACGGCGGAAGCGTGCGCCGATCAGCGGGTCACGGCTGACCGCGGGATGCAGTTTTTTGATCGCGACCGGCTTGCCGGTCGCCTGCTCCGTCGCCGCGTAGATGGTTCCCACGGTGCCGACGCCGAGCACCGAGCCGACGTGATAGTCATCCAGTTTCAGCCTGGACATGGTCGGCTCAAGGGAACGGAGGCATGGCGTCGCTTCCCGTCAGCAGCGGCTGGACTAGGCGGCGCCGATCGATTCGATGCGCACGCGGGTGTAGAGTTGGCGGTGGCCAGTGCGTTTCTTGAAGTGCTTGCGGCGGCGGAACTTCTGAATGAACAGCTTTTCGCCCTGGCGTGCGCCGATGACCGAAGCGGTCACCGCGGTGTTGGCCAGCGTCGGCGAACCGAGCTTGAGCCCATCTTCACCGCCGATGCAGAGGACTTTACCCAACGTGATGCTGTCTCCAGCCGCGGCCTCCCGGAAATCCAAGTCGAGTTCCATGCCGGGTTCCACGCGGTACTGGCGACCGCCGTCGACGATGATGGCGTACATACTGGTTGCTTCGATCACTGGCTAAAGATTCGTTAAAGAGCCGCCTGGCGCAGCTCGGTTAGGGGCACTTCGCTTCGGTTCCCAGCGCAGGTTCCACATCGGACCGATCGCGCTGGGCACCACTGCAGTTAGGATGCCGGAGCAGCAGTTTAGCGTTCACCTCGGCGTCTCGGAAGCCCTTTCCCGGCGACATGGCGCGATTTTGACGCTAGCAAGCGAACTTGCGTGGGGCTCGCTGGCCTCTCATGATCGGCGGCACGGAAGCTGCGCCGCTGCACTCGCTCTGTGAGCAACCTACGGTCCGCGTTACTATACTGCCGCATCCGGATCCGGCGCTGCGTTATTCAACGTTCACTCTCACCGCAAACACTTGATCATGAGCCTGAAGGTTTCCATCAACGGCCAGTTGTTCGACAAAGAAGACGCCAAAATCAGCGTCTATGACCACGGCTTGCTCTACGGTGATGGGGTCTTCGAGGGAATGCGGTCCTACAGCGGCCGAGTGTTCAAGCTCGACGAACACCTCGACCGGCTCTACGAATCGGCGTTGGCGATCGGTTTGAAAATCCCAATCGACAAGGCAACGATGGCTGATCAAGTCCGCAGCACGCTTGAAGTGAATCAGCTCAGCGACGCCTACATCCGCTTGGTCGTCACCCGCGGCAGCGGCAGTCTGGGACTCGACCCCAACCGCTGCTCCCATCCCCAGGTGATCATCATCACCGATCACATCGCGCTCTATCCGCCGGAGCGGTATCGCGACGGGATGGAAATCGTCACCGCCTCGACGATGCGCAACCACGCCGCAGCGCTCAGCCCGCGGATCAAATCGCTCAACTACCTCAATAACATCCTGGCGAAGATGGAAGGGCTGCGCGCCGGCTGCGACGAAGCGCTGATGCTCAACCACAAGGGTGAAGTCGCTGAATGCACCGGCGATAACATCTTCATCGTCAAGCACGGGATGCTGATCACGCCGCCGACCGACGCCGGCATCCTCGAAGGCATCACCCGCAACACGGTCATCGAACTGGCAGCCGCCGAAGGAATTCCGTTTGCCGAAAAAACGCTTGTCCGGCACGATGTGTATGTCGCCGACGAATGTTTTCTAACCGGCAGTGCGGCTGAAGTGATTTCTGTCGCGAAGGTGGATAACCGCACCATTGGCGACGGCAAACCGGGTAGAATCACGCTGCAGCTCAGCGAAGCGTTCAAACGTCTGGTGCACGGCAAATAGCCTCGCCACTGCCGGAAACCTTCGCTCGGCCGGTCTTTTCTCCGCTGCGGCAGCGATCTCGACCTCGCTGCCCAACGTTTAAGGGGTCAGGAGTCAATTGCCGCCAGCGGCCCTTCGGGTGCTTTGCACAATGGACTCCTGACCCCTTAAACGCACAACTATCCCACCTCACGAGGCGACTTTCCCTTGCGTTACCTTGCCCCCCTGCTGTTGCTCCTGCTCGGTTTGAGCGTGGCTTGTCAACCGCCTGCATCCGCAGACAGAGAATCCGCCTCGTCCGCTGCTGGAACCGACGGCCGACGGTTGCAGATCGCGATGATTCCCAAAGGGACCACCCACATCTTTTGGAAGTCGGTGCACTACGGTGCGCTGAAGGCCGCCGAGGAACTCGGCGTCGACATCCAGTGGCGTGGGCCGCAGAAGGAAAGTGATCGGGACGAGCAGATCAATGTCGTTCAAGGGTTCGTCAACAAGCGTGTCGACGGGATTTGCCTGGCGCCGCTGGATGCCGACGCCTTGGTCCGCCCGGTTCAAGAAGCTCGTCGCGGCGGCATCCCGGTGGTGATTTTTGACAGCGCGCTCGATGGGCCATCGGATAGCTTTGCCAGCTATGTCGCCACCGATAATTATCGCGGTGGTCAACTGGCAGCCGAGGTGATGGCGGAAAAACTCGGCGGCAAAGGCAACGTGATCCTGCTGCGTTACAACCAAGGCAGCGACAGCACACATCAGCGGGAGGAAGGGTTTCTCAAAGCTCTCGAAGCGTTTCCCGACATCAAGGTGATCAGCAGCGACCAGTACGCCGGCACAACCACCGAGTCTGCGATGGACAAGGCGCAGCAAGTGCTCAACCGCTACGCCGATCAAGTCGACGGAATTTTCGCGGTGTGCGAACCGAACGCTGAAGGCGTGTTGCGAGCGTTGGAAGATCGCAAGCTCGCCGGGAAAGTCGTCTTCGTCGGATTTGATTCGAGCGACGCGATGGCCCAGTCGCTGCGCGAAGGCAAACTGTCGGCGATCGTCCTGCAGGATCCGATTCAGATGGGCTACTTAGCCGTCGTTTCGATGGTGAAAGCAATTCGTGGCGAACCGGTTGAGCCGTTTGTCGACACCGGCGTGTATGTGGCGACGCAGGAAAATATCGATAGTGAGCAGATTCAAAAGCTGCTCAACCCCGAAAAGGTGTGATGCCGCGTGAGCGCCGGTGAATCAGCGATTTCGGGGCCAGCGGCACCGCCCCACGGCGAGCCGACGCTCGTGGCTCGCCGTCTGGGCAAGCGTTACGGCAAGAACTGGGTGCTGCGTGATGCGGAACTGACGCTCCGCAGCGGCCAGGTGCTGGCGCTGCTCGGCGAAAACGGCGCCGGCAAGAGCACGCTGGTCAAAATCCTCAGCGGAGCGTTGTCGCCCGATACCGGCTCCGTCACGATTGGCGGCCAGCTCGTCCCAGTGGGTCGGCCCGACCTGGCGCGCCGCTCGGGATTGGCGATCGTGTATCAAGAGCTGAGCGTTTGTCTGGATCTGAGCATCCAAGACAACATCATGCTCGGCCGAGAACGCTCGCACCTCGGCAAGCTTGATCATGCCGCTCAGACGCGACTGGTCAGGAACGTGCTATCGCGAATGGGCCATGAGGATCTCGACCCTGAGCGCACGCTCGCTTCATTGTCGATAGGTCAGCGTCAAGTCGTCGAGATCGCTCGTGCATTGGTCGACGAGGCACAGGTCCTCGTGCTCGATGAGCCGACCAGCTCACTCGCCGCAGCCGATGTCGCCAAACTGTATGAGACGATTCAGCGACTGTCAGCTCAGGGCCTGTCCGTGATCTACATCAGCCACTTCCTGGAAGAGGTGCGGCAGATTTGTGACAGCTACCTAGTGCTTCGCGACGGACGGGTCGCCGGGCAAGGTGAACTGAAAGGGGTCAGCGAACGAGAGATCGTGGAACTGATGGTCGGCCGCAGCGTCGACGAGCTGTTTCCCAAGATCGCGCACACGCCGGGCGACGTTTGGCTAGAGCTCGAGAATGTCTCGGGTGATCCGCTGCCGCGATCGGTTTCGCTGCAAGTTCGCCGCGGGGAAATCATGGGCTTGGCCGGATTGGTTGGTGCCGGACGGACCGAGACTCTACGGGTGATCGCGGGATTAGCCCCCTGTCACGGCGGCGCGATCAGGGCCGGCGGCCAGCCGCTGGGCGGTACGCCCGGAAGCCGAATTCGCCGTGGGATTGCGATGCTCAGCGAAGATCGCAAGCACGAGGGACTGGCGCAGATCTTGTCGATCGCCGACAACGCCGTGCTGAGTCGACTGTCCCCTTTTTCCCGCGGTGGCTGGTTGCTTCGAGGCGCACGCGACCGCCGCGTCTGTCAACTGATCGATGCGCTGCACATCAAAGCCAACGGTCCCGATCAGAGCGTGGCGACGTTGTCAGGCGGCAACCAGCAGAAGGTCGCCATCGCCCGCGTGCTACATCAAGAAGCGACGTGCCTGCTGTTCGACGAGCCGACGCGCGGGGTCGATGTCGGCACCAAGGCGGAAATCTACCGGCTGATGGGGCAGGCAGCCGCCGACAACCGTGTGGTCGTGTTTGTCAGCAGCTACTTTCGCGAGTTGCTCGAGCTCTGCGACACGATCGCCGTCATGGCCCGCGGCCGGATCGTGGCGGTCCGCCCGGCCCACGAGTGGACCGAGCACGAACTGTTGCTCGCCGCGATGGGCACCTCCGCCGCTACTTCACCACCAAGTTGACCAGCCGCTGCGGCACGTAAATCGTCTTGACCAACTGCTTGCCTTCGAGCAGCTTTCCGAGTCGGTCATCGCTGCGTGCGGCCTGCAAGACCGCGGCCTCATCGGCGTCCGGCGCGACGCTGACTTTGCCCCGCACCTTGCCGTTGATTTGTACCGGCAGATCGATCGCGCTCTGTACCAATGCCGCCTCGTCCCATACCGGCCAGGGCTGCAAGGAGACGCAACCGCGCTGCGAGACGTCGCCGCCGCACAGCAATTGCCACAGTTCCTCGGCGATGTGCGGGGCGTAGGGCGCGAGCAGACAAACGATCGTTTCCATCGCCTGCCGCGGTCGCTGTTCGCAGCGGGTGAAAAAGTTGGTGAACTCCATCATCCGCGCGATCGCAGTATTGAAGCTCATCGACTCGATGTCTTCGGTGACCCGCTTGATCGTCAGGTGCATCATGCGGGCCTGTTCTTCGTTGCAGGACGTGTCGACCACCGCGGCGGCGAGTTGCATTTCATCGGCGCGGTCGTCGACGATCATCCGCCAGACGCGGTCGAGGAAGCTGCGCACGCCGCCGACGCCGGTCATGCTCCAAGGTTTGGTCGCTTCCAGGGGCCCCATGAACATCTCGTACAGCCGCAGCGAGTCGGCGCCGTACTCGCGGACGACCACGTCGGGATTGACGACATTGCCGCGGCTCTTGGACATCTTGTGAGCGCGGCTGTCGACCCGGATCGCCGGATCGGCCTTGAGCACGAATCCTTCACCGCTTTTCTCCACGTCGGCTTCATCGAGCTTCACTGCGGAGACTGCATGGCCCGCAGCATCGACGCGATTGCCATCGGCGTCACGGCGAAGCTCCTGAGCCGAAACCCAGTTGCCGGCCTCAGTCTGGTAGCCGGTGAACTCAACTTCGCCGAGGATCATCCCTTGATTGACGAGCTTGACGAACGGCTCCGGCGTGCTGACGTGGCCGCGATCGTAGAGCACCTTGTGCCAGAAGCGCGAATACATCAGGTGCAGCACCGCGTGCTCGGCGCCACCGACGTACAAGTCGACCGGCATCCAGGCCTTTTCTTTGGCCGGATCGACCAGCGCCGCATCGTTTTCTGGATCGATATAGCGGAGGTAGTACCAGCACGAGCCGGCCCACTGTGGCATCGTGTTGGTCTCGCGTTTGTAACGCACGCCGTCGATGGTCACGTACAGCCACGCATCGCTCGCCTTTTCTAGCGGCGGTTCCGGTCGGCCATGCGGTTTAAAATCAGCCAGCTCCGGCAGCAGGACCGGCAACTGGTCATCCGGCACAGCGCGTTTCAGCCCGGTCGGATTGCCTTCGGCGTCGAGTTGGTGCAGGACGGGGAAGGGCTCACCCCAGAACCGCTGGCGACTGAACAGCCAGTCGCGGAGCTTGTAATTCACCGCTCCCCGCGCCAGCCCTTGGCGAGCGAGCCCGTCGGTGATCGCCGACTTCACGCTGTCGCTGTCTTGGCCGTCGAAGTCGCCGCTGTTGATCACGGTGCCGGAGCCAACAAAACAGGCTTTGCCGGCCAGCACCTCATCGCGCTGCCCAAAATCGGCCGGCGGATCGACCACCGGGACAATCGGCAAGCCGAACTGAACCGCGAACTCGAAGTCGCGGTCGTCATGAGCGGGGACCGCCATGATCGCGCCGGTTCCGTAGGTGGCCAACACGTAGTCAGCGACCCAGATCGGGATCGGTTTTCCCGTGACCGGATTGACCGCGTGGCTGCCGGTGAAAACGCCGGTTTTCTGGCGGTCGCCTTCGGTCCGCTCGCGGTCGCTCTTGAACGACGCTTTCTCGCGATAGGCGTGGACCTCGGCGGCTTGCTCATCAGCGGTCAGCGCATCGACCAGCGGATGTTCCGGCGCGATCACCATGTAGGTTGCACCATACAACGTGTCGGGACGGGTGGTGTAAACGCGGAGCACGTCCGCTGGCGGCGGGTCGTTCAGCGGGCCATCTTGGCGGAGGATTTTCCAGGACTCGAAACCGTCCGCGCCGCCGATGAAGAAATCGACCTCTGCGCCACTGCTGCGGCCGATCCAGTCCTGCTGCAGCTTTTTAATTCCCGCCGGCCAGTCCAGGTCGTCGAGCCCTTCGAGCAGCCGCTCCGCATAGGCCGTGATCCGCAGCATCCATTGCCGCAGCGGAATTCGCTGCACCGGATGAGAGCCGCGTTCGCTTTTGCCGTCGATCACCTCTTCGTTGGCCAGCACCGTCCCCAGCGCCGGACACCAATTGACCAGTGCGTCGTCTTGATAGGCCAAGCGATGTGCGTCTTGATACCGCGATACCGCGTCTTCGCCCTGGAGCGACACTTCGGGCGGGATCGGCAACTCGGCGATCGGCCGGCCCAGTTGTGCCTGCTTGTCGAACCAGGTGTCATACAACACCAGGAAAATCCACTGCGTCCAGCGGACGTAATCTTCGTCAGTCGTCGCGATCGAGCGGTCCCAGTCGTAACTGAAACCGAGCATCTTGAGTTGCCGTGTAAACGTCTCGATGTTGCGATAGGTCTGCACTCGGGGGTGTTCCCCGGTGCGAATCGCGTGTTCCTCCGCGGGCAATCCGAACGCGTCAAACCCCATCGGATGCAGCACACTGTCGCCGCGCATCCGTCCGTAGCGCGCCGTGATGTCGGTCGCGGTGTAACCCTCGGGATGCCCCACGTGCAACCCGTCGCCGCTGGGGTAGGGGAACATGTCGAGGATGTAGCGTTTTTTGCCCCCGCGGCTCAGGTCAGGCATCTCGGCCGTGGCGAAGGTCTTGTGCTGCTGCCAGTAGGCCTGCCAGCGAGGTTCGATTTCGGCGGGGTTGTAACGGGGCATGGTGGTGAAACAGGGCAGTGGTTGATTCGGGGATCGCTGCGGACAGGACGCTCCGAGGCGATCGAGGTTCACGATCCGCTGGAGCGGCAGCGCGAGATTCGATTGGAGCGGCCGATGCGTAGGCACGGACAACGGGCGGCGATTCTAACATGACACGGTGTGAACTGAAGTCCGCCCGCGGATATCAGGCGCTTCCATGAGCTTCGCGGCTCGGTATTTGAGACGGCGGGCTTGGTGCTCCGGGTGGCACGTCCGTAATGGGTGGCACGTCCCTGAGGAACGCGAATGGGTGGCACGTCCCTGAGGAACGAAGGGCGCGTTAGGGAAACTTCCTGGTCCCCAGGAAATGTCGCATCGATTCGGTATCTGCATCTGCATCTGCATCTGCCACCCACGCCCATCGCTGGGGCTCTGAGCGTGCCACCCAAAGCGAAACCGAGAAACCGGTCCAAAGGGAACTGGCTCGCCGTGGTACATTGAGGCAGGTCATTTTCATCGGAGATTGCCATGGCTCGTCCGCTCTCCTTGCTCATCGTGCTGTTATTTGCCTGCAATACTATTTGGGGCCGTGCAACGTCTGCCCAAGAAATGGTGGCCGGGATCACTGCCCCTCAACCAGCGGTCACCGCGAGCGATGCACACCTGCAGCGGCTGGCCACCGAACAAGCCGCGCAAGGCGACTGGATCGGCTCGATGCGGACCTTGTCGCAAGTTGCCGACGGCCGCGTGCTCACTCAAGCACTCCATCAGGTGCAGTCCGCGCTGCAGGACGCTTCCGGCGGTTCATCAGCAAGCAGCGAGGCGTCTTCGTCCGCTGCCGCGGACCAGCCTCGCGGCGGACAAGGGGGTGCAAGCTTCGCCGACTTTGCCCCGCTGGTCGAGCTGATTCAAGCGTCGATCGCTCCGGACTCATGGGAACCGGCCGGTGGATCGGGAACCGTGCGGCCGTATCCTGGCGGAATTCTCGTCGATTCCAGCGGGCTGGTGATGGAGACCACGCAGCAGCCGGTCGACGACTTGATCGAGAATATCGCCGTTCTCTTGGCTGATGAACCGCAGGATGAAACCGGCCTGCAGCCGCCGGCTGTCGCGGATTGGCGGCTGCCGGCGCGGCACCGCTGCGTTTCGCTTCGCGGAGTTGCTCAGGCGGTACTGCGGACGCGGGTCAGTGGGCTGGCGATCGACGACGAGTTGCGGCATTTGGCCGGGCTGAGCCGGATCGAGTTCGTCGTGCTGGTCCCGCAGCGGCGCGATGTGGTGCTGATCGGGCCGGTCAGCGGAATCGAGTCACATCAAGGCTGGCTGCGTGATCGACAGACGGGCCTACCGGCAATGCGGCTCGATTTCTTTGCCGCCTGCGCCACCGCGGTGGTTACGGGCGAACCGTTTGGTTGCTCGATCGATCCGACGGCCGAATCGTTGGCCGCGGCAGCGGGCGTGAGCGACCGGATTCGCCGCGGTGAGATCCCGCTGGGCCGCGCGGCCGAGAGTTTGCAGCAGGCGCTCGGCGAGCAAGCGATCCGCGTCTTTGGAACCGCGGGCGACACACCGCTGGCTCATCTGATGGTCGAGGCCGACCGGCACATGAAGCAGATGGCGCTGGGGCTGCAGCCGATGCCACCTGGCGGCCGCAACTACTTCGACTTCGTCAAACAGCACATCGACCACGGTCCGCCAGACGGACAGTTGCTGCGGTTGTGGTTCACCGCCGCGCCACAGGCAGTGCGGATCGGCAGCAACGGGACGGTTTACCAATTCGGCGGACGGCCGATGAAATTGGCCAGCGAGACGCAATTGGCCGGTGCCAACGGAGCGCGGCTCGATGCGGCCGACGACTTTCGCTTGGTCGCGTTTGTCGACGCCTTCAATGCCGACCTCGGCGAGATCGTCCGCAGCTATCCCGCTTATGGCGCGCTGCAGTCGGTGTATCAAGCGGCCGCGGTCACGGAGCTGATTTGTCGTAGCGACGCTCGCCAGTGGCTGGCCGAACTGGTCGCGCCGCTGCTCCTGGACGATCCCTCGGGCGGCGCGCTGTCGATCCCGCGGCGAGTCGAATCAATTGCCGCGGGGCGCCGAATCGAGCATCGCCGAAAACGGCACTTCGTGTTGTTAGCCAGCGGCGGCGTGCGAGTCGAGCCGGCCGCCACGCTTGCGCCGCACTTTGAGACTTACCCGGCAATCGATGCGGTCGCTGGATTCGCTGAGCCGCGTTCCGCAGGCCGCTCCCGCTGGTGGTGGGACGGAAAGTAGGAACCAACGGCAGCAGGCGTTGGAGTCCAGGCTTCAGCCTGCCCGCGTTGGAGTCCAGGCTTCAGCCTGCTTCCCACCTTGGTATCACCAACAAACTCACAGCCCCAATCCTATAAGCGGAGCGGAGTAAGTCGCTCGATCGAACCGCTCACCGCTGGTCGGTTCACGGTTCGTGAAAACCGGACGCTAACGCGTGCCGGCTGATGGAATTTTGCTGTAGATCACGTCCTCTACTTTTACCTGCTTCGATGCTCGCCCGTCGTCTTAGTGACGATGCCGGTGATGGTGATGGCGGTGGTGATGATGGTAGTAGTACGGCGGTGGCGCGTAGCGGGGGACAACGTATTCCTGGACCACGACTGGGGACGGCTGGACCACGACGGTCGGCGGAGCGGGCACGGGGGCGCCGACCCGCGCGTTTTGCATCGCCGTGATCACCGACTCCGGCACACCCTGCTGGTGCAGCAGGATAATGTCACTGACCTGCAATTGCTGCTGCACCCCGCGCGACTGGACCTGCGTGATCATGACCGATTCGCTCAGCCCGCTGCGCGACATGTTGACGATATCGCCGATCGAGACCGCCGCCTGCGTCGCTGCTAACTGCTGTTGCTGGTAGGCGTAGGTGCGTTGCTGCTGAGCGTAATATTGCTGTTGTCGCTGCTGGCTGATTTCTTTGTCGCGGGCGTTGCCGATCACCGCGCCGCCGACAGCGCCGATCGCACCACCGATGGCCGCTCCCGCACCGGCCTTGTTGTTGTGATCACCGATCAGCGCCCCGGCGATCGCGCCGCCGAGCCCGCCCACCACGGCACCTCGCTGCGTGTTTTGAGCTTGCGCTGCACCGCCTGACTGCGTCGCCAGGCACGCTACGGCGAGCAGCGTTCCCGCTCGCCAGACACTACGTCGACGGACCAGCCGCATCATCATCATTCCGGTAGAGGTGAACACAGGACGGCTCATGCAAGCCGATGCCGATGGACTTATCGACAGATCTTCTGTTTAAAAGAAGGCACGCTTCGGCCGCAAGAACAATCGGACTGACCGGCAGAATGCGGCGCCGAAGTCCGTGCCGTGGCGACTTTGCAACCGGCAGTGCAGAAGAGCAGGCTGAAGCCTGAACTCCAACGAGAGGACCGTACCTGCACCTGAAAACTGCCGAACCACTGGGCCGCATGCGCTGGCGCTCGCTGCGGTTTAGACCAAATCCTGCTTGCGTTTCTTGCGCCGCCGCACCTTGGCGCAATCGCCACAGAGTCCGTTGATGATCAAATGGTGATCGAGCACGCGAAAGCCGTGATCCGCGCCGACTTGGTTGAGCAGCTCGATCAGCGCGTCGCTGCGGAACTCGACCAGCGTCCGGCAGCGGGTGCAGTACAGGTGATCGTGCTGTGGGTAACCGTAATCGTGCTCGTAAACGGTGCGCCCGTCGAGCTGGAACGAGTTCAGCAACCCGGCGTCGACGAACTCCTTGAGCGTACGGTAGACGGTCGCTGGGCTGACGTAACCGGGCGAACCTTTGCGGGGCAGATTCTCGATCAGCATGTCGGCGTCAAAATGCTCGTGCCGGCTGAACACGAGTTTGACAAGAAACCGCCGTTGCTCGGTATGCCGCAAACCCCGACTTTGAAGGTACTCTTCAAATCGTTCTTGTGGCGTCAGCGCGACTTCCACGCTGCCGAGCGATGCTTGATCGATGGACACCCCAAACCTCAATAAACCGACGAAAACAAGTGCCGCGGACGCACGGCGTCCGCGGCAGTGTTAGCATTGTAGCGAACGGGCTCCAAGGATCAAAAGCTGCGGCGAGGGTCGCTACACGAAAGCCGGTCTATGGGCGTTGTTCCCCCGCTGTGTCTGCTCAGGGGGCGTTAACCGAGTCGGTCGAGCAGCCGCTCGAGGGCAAAGTCGAGCTTCTCAGGAGTGTCGTAGGTACCGCTGGCGATCTGGCGGCGGAGGTCGGCCACACGATCGATGCGGATTTCACCGCCGCCAGCAATCGAGGACGGTCCTTCCGCTCGGGCAACGCTGCTGGAAAGATCGAGCTGATCGACGGGGCCGGACACGCGCGGGTGGCTGACCTCACGCGGGCTCTGCGGTTGCAAACGCTGAGCGGGGCCAGTTGCCTGCGTCGTGGAAATCCGAAATGGGCCAAAAATCTGCATTGTGGAATTGCTCCCCAGGGACATGAACAAAACCAGCGCCGGAGTAGCCTAGCCACGTCCAGCAGTGGTGAATGCGAGCGCCAGTGTGGACTCAGCCCACGCATCATGGCAAGCCACGAATGCGGAGGTCGATCTCGCCAGTAGTCCAAGCGCCGCAATCCTTGTCCCAGGATGCAATCCGTAACCAAAAGAGACTTCGCTAGCGCAGTAGGTCGAGATGCTTGTGTTATCGGCCACAACACGCTCGGCGCTCAGCGTTTCCCGGCTGATCTCCGGGCGGCGCTGTTAGGCAAGAACTTTCGGCTAAGGAAACTGAATCGGGATCAAGGATGACGCCAGGCTATCGGCCCAGGGGACGGCAAGGCAAGGTGAATCGAGCCGAAAACGTGCGGCCGATCGAGGATTCTCCCGGCGTGAGGTTGTGGATTTTGGGGAGAGATGACGCGGGACGCAGGCTGAAGCCTGAATTCCAACGAGGCAGGCTAAAGCCTGAACTCCAACGGGGCAGGCTAAAGCCTGGACTCCGACGGCGCAGGCTAAATCCTGGACTCCAACGAGGGGGCGGCCGCTGTTTTCTCGGCTTGACTTGGCTGCCAGCAATTTTGCAGGCTCGGCTGCGATCGCCGAAAACTTGATAAGAATCTTCAAGAATCTCGAGAATTGAGAGCCAGCCTTGTCCCCACGTCCTCACATCCTGCTGATGGTTGCCGCTTTCGGGGCGGTTTCGGCTGCTTGGACAGGAGCCTCCCAGCGTGCTCTCGCCCAGCCCGCCGGCGCGGTGCTCTATGACCCGATCACTGCTGGAGCCGTTGATCCCTACGCGATCCAGCCCAACGGCTACTTCCCTCACACACCCGCAGCCGGCCTGATCGACCGCCCGCTGCTCGGCTCCGTCGGCGGTGGCCAGCCGTTGTTCGCGAACCCCGTCCCGTATCGCGGCCGGATGTTCCTCCGCGGCGAGTACCTGGGTTGGTGGACGTCGCCGCTGGAAACGCCGGCGCTGGTGACGACCAACCCCAGCGGCACGCCGCGCAATCAAGCCGGCTTTCTCGGCGGCAACAATACTTCCACGCTGTTTGGCGGCGACCTCAACGATGCCTTTCGCAGCGGTGTGCGGATCCGCGGCGGCTGGTATGTCGACCCGTCGCGTTACTGGGGAATCGGCGGTGATTACTACCAATTGTTCGGCAGCGGCGATGATTTCTCCGCTTCATCGGACGGCTCGCGGATTCTCGCCCGGCCGTTCTATGACATCGTCGCCGGACGTGAAACCGCGGAGCTGATCAGTTTTCCGGGTCTTGTTTCTGGCAACACCAGCATCGAGTCCGACACGCGGCTGCGGTCGTTCGGCATTCACGTCCAAGCCGATGCGCTCAACGCTCCGAACTCAGTAACGCAGGTCGCCAACGACTGCGGCCGCTTTCCGCGGCTCGACTGGACCGTCGGTTATCGCAACGTGATGCTCGATGATGAGCTGCTGTTCGCCGACAACCTGACTTCGTTGACCACGCCCGCCGGTACACTGAACCTGCGTGAATCGTTTGAAACCGAAAACCGCTTCCAAGGGCTGGAGTTCGGCATCATCCGTGAGATCCCCTTTGGCCGCTGGTGGTTCGAGTCGGTTAGCAAAATCGCGGTCGGCAACAACGCGCAGCGGGTGAAAATCGCAGGGACGACGCAGTTGGTTGAAGCCGGCGTGGCCGACACGTTTCAAGGTGGCCTGCTGGCTCAGCGGACCAACATCGGCACCTATGAACGCGATCGCTTATCCGTAGTGCCCGAGCTCGGAGCGACCCTCGGGTTCCACGTCACCCCGCGTTTCAGCCTGACGGCGGGCTACACGTTCGTGTACTTCAGCAACGTTGTCCGCGCCGGCGATCAGATCGACACCGACATCAATCCAGGGCTGATTCCGGTAGAAGTCAACCCGTTGACCGGGCCGCTGCGTCCGCGGTTCGAATTCCGCCAGGGCGATTTTTATGCACACGGCGTGACCGTCGGCGGCGACTTCCGGTTCTGAGTCGGCGATTTAGAACGCGGCCCAGGACATGTTACTGCGTAAAATCCAATCAGCCGGAACCCATTGACGCAATGCCGCCCACTTTGCACGCTGCCGAGTGGTTCCATCAGCCGGAGTGCGTTAGCACCCGGTTCCCGAGCACTGTAAGTCCCAGCAGAACCATGAGCTGAGCCCCGGCGACCAGTTCGAGTGAACGACTTAGTTGGCAACCGGATTGCGGAAGATATGCCCGGGTTTGGGGCCATGCTCGGTCAGCGTCAAGATTTCCGGGCCATCTTCGGTCATCAGCACCGAGTGTTCGAACTGCGCACTCGGCTTGCCATCTTTGGTCCGCACAGTCCAGCCATCGCCTTTATCGAGCCGCGTGAATCGCGAGCCGGCATTGATCATCGGCTCCACCGTGAAGGCGATTCCCGGCCACAAGCGATCGATCCGGCTTTGGCGATTGGGGAAATGCGGGATCGAAGGATCTTGATGGAACGACCGTCCCAACCCGTGACCGACGTACTCGCGGACGACCGAGAAGCCGCGGCGATGGGCTTCGGCAACGATCGTTTCACCGATCACACTGACCTGACAGCCTGGTGTGAGCGCATCGATCGCCAGGTACAGACAGTCCAACGCACACTGGGTGACAGCCAACTTCTCTTCATCGACCGCACCGATCAGGAACGTTTCGCTCTGGTCTCCATGCCAACCGTCAACCACGGTGGTCACGTCGAGGTTGAGGATGTCACCTTCTTGGAGTTCATAAGCACCGGGGATGCCGTGACAAATGACCTCGTTGATGCTCGTGCAGCAACTCTTGGTATAGCCCTGATACCCAAGCGTCGCCGGTCGATAGCCGCGCTCAACAATCCAGGCGTGTACCCTCTGGTCGATCTGCTCGGTCGTCACGCCGGCCGCAATTCGCGGGCGGATGTAATCCAACAGCTCCGCGTTAGCACGTCCGGCGGCGCGCATCTTATCTCGCTGCGCCGCGGTTAAAATGATGTTCTTGTTTGGCTTTAACATCTGCGACGGCCGTATTGGACCGCAGAAAGAGGAGGAAGCGAAACCGTTCCGGCAAGTGCCGCCGGCGCGGGAGCCACGGCGGCCCCGCGCCCCGCGGTGGCCCTGCCGACCTGGCTCTCCAAATATATAAACGATCCGGCGGCTGAGCACAAAAGATTTGTTGAACCTAGCTCAGCCACGAGGGCAACTTGCCGGCCGGCGGCAGATCGATCCGCTTCGCCGTGTGGACGCCTTCAATCGCGATCAGCTCCTGCAGCGCCTCGGCCGAAGGCGGCGTGTCGAGGTTGAGCACGCCGATCGCCGTGCCGCCTGGGGCATCGCTGCCGCGGCCAACCGCCATCTGACCGATGTTCACTTTGTGCTTGCCGAACACCGTGCCGATCTGGCCGATGATGCCCGGCACGTCTTCATGGCCGAACACCACGAGCGTCCCGTCAAGGAACGACTCCAAGCGGTGACCATCGATCATGATCAGCCGCGGCATCTTGAGCCCCAGTGGCGCTCCCGAAGCGCTGACCGACACGTCACCGCCGCTGACCTGCGCGGCGATGCTCGAAGCAAACGCCGTCGTTTCGCGATGCTTCTGCTCGCTCAGTTCAATCCCGCGCTCGCGCAGCAGCATCTCAGAGTTGATGATGTTGACCTCATCACCGATGGCGCGCTGCAACAAGCCGGCGCAGAACGCGTTGCTGAGCATCCGCGTATCGCGACCTGAAACTTCGCCGCGATAGGTCAGCGAGACCTTATCGATGCCGCCGCCGTGCCACTGTGAGAGCAGCAGCCCGAGCCGATAGGCGATATCCAAAAACGGTCGCAGTTCCTCCAGGGTCTTGGGGTCCAGCGAAGCGACGTTCACGCTATGACGGATTTCACCGGTCCGCAGATAATTCAGCAGCAGATGAATCCCTTCGATGGCGACTTGTGTCTGCGCTTCTTCGGTGCTTGCCCCCAAGTGCGGCGTGCAGACGACGTTCGGCATTCCAAACAGTGGGCTGTCAGTGCATGGCTCTTCTTCAAACACATCCAGCGCCACGCCGCCGAGCTTGCCGCTTTTGAGTCCTTCAACCAATGCATCGGCGTCGTAGATTCCGCCCCGCGCTGCATTGATGACCCTTAGCCCCGGTTTGACGCGGTCGAGCTGCGCCTGGCTGATCAGCCCCTTGGTCTCCGGCGTCAGCGGCGTGTGGACGGTCAAGTAGTCGAGTTGCGGCAGCATTTCTTCGACCGTCTTACATAGCTCCACCCCCAGTGCCGCAGCCTGCTCGGTGGTCAAAAATGGATCGTAGGCGACGACCTTCATCTCAAACGCCAAGGCTCGCGATGCGACTTCGCGGCCGATCCGCCCCATCCCCACGATGCCGAGCGTTTTGCCGGCCAACTGGGTTCCCATGTACGATTTTCGGTCCCAGCGACCTTCGACCAAACTTTGATTGGCCGACGCGATGTTGCGGCTCAGCGCCAACATCAACGCAAACGTGTGTTCCGCCGTCGACAGCGTGTTGCCGGCTGGCGTGTTCATCACCACGATCCCACGACGAGTGGCCGCGGCCTTGTCGATGTTGTCGGTGCCGACGCCGGCGCGAACCAGCGCCCGCAACCGCGTGTTCCCTTCGAGCGACTCGGCGGTGATCTTCACTCCCGAACGCAAGATCGCCCCGTCGAACTCGTTGAGCGCCGTGCGCAGCTCTTCGCCCTTCAAACCGGTGCGAACTTCGTACTCGATTCCTTCCGCCTGATCGAGAATATCTAAGCCGTCCTGGGCGATCGAATCTAAAACAAGAATGCGGTGCATGGGAGCAAATGACTGTGAGGAAATGGAGCGGTAGAGAAGGGAACCGGTGAGCAGGGCTGACCGACCTGCCGCGGGCAGTGCCGCGGCGGATCAGCCGATTGTCGCGAAAGCCGCTTAGGAGGCGTGCTCGGCGGCGAACTCGCGCATGAACTGCGCGAGCACTTCCACGCCCTGGATCGGCATGGCGTTGTAGATGCTCGCCCGGATCCCGCCGACGCTGCGATGCCCGGCCAAGTTCTCCAACTCACGAGCTTTGGCCCCCTTCAAGAACGAGCCCTGCAGCTCATCGTTGGGCAAACGGAAAGTGACGTTCATCAGCGAGCGGCAGTGCGGCTCGGCATGCCCCTGGTAGAAATCGCTGTGCGCGTCGATCACGTCGTACAGCAGCGCCGCCTTCTTCTCGTTGTGCGCCTTCATCGCGGCTAGGCCGCCGATGTCTTCGCTGATCCAGCGAGCGATTTTCCCCATCGCATAGATCGCGAACGTCGGCGGCGTGTTCCATTCCGAATCATTCTCCGCATGGTTGCGGTACAGCAGGTAACCTGGCAAATCTTCGCTGCCGCGGGCCAGCAGGTCACGGCGAATGATCACCACGGTCACTCCCGCAGGGCCCGCATTTTTCTGGGCACAGGCGTATAAAATCCCATAGCGATCCATCTGTACCGGACGGCTGAGGAAGTCGCTCGAGGCGTCACAGACCAGCGGCACATCCTGTGGGCAAGCCGGCTCGCTGTCAAACTGCACGCCCTGAATCGTCTCGTTGCTGCAGTAGTACAGGTAGGCAGCATCGGCCGACACCTGGTACTGGTCGGCGGTCGGCAGGGTGTTGTAGTTGGTTGCTTTGCCGTCGTAAATCGCTGCGGCGGAACCTTCTTTGACCGCTTCGACCAGCGCCGATTTGCCCCACGATCCGGTCAGCAGGTATTCCGCTCGTTTGCCAGTTCCCCGCAGCAGATTGGCGGCAACCATCGAGAACTGCAACCGCGAGCCGCCTTGCAGGAACAGCACCGCGTAGTCGTCGCTGATGCCCAGCAGCGACCGCAACGACGCCTCGGTGCCGTGCAGGATTTCCAGGAATCGCTTGTCTCGGTGCGAGATCTCTAACAGCGAACAACCGGCGCCCGGCAAGCAAAGCATTTCGTCGCGAATCTCTTCCAGCACCGAAACCGGAAGTACGGCCGGGCCGGGCGAGAAATTGTAGGTACGCTGTGAGACCGAGGTCGTCGACGTGGACATGAAGGCTATCCGAGCGTTGCGGGTTGGGGGCATGCGGAGCGGCTGGTCAGCGTCGCCTCCGCTTAGGGCAGAAAACATCCGCCCAGGATTCTATCGAGCCAGGCTCAACTGCGGAACCGTGGCGGTTGCAGAGTCGCCGACCGCTCCGCCGGTCGGAGGTCTGGACGGGGGCTGCGGGTTGCGGGTTGCGGGTTGCGGGTTGCGGGTTGCGGTTTGCGGGTTGCGGTTTGCGGGTTGTGCTTTGTGTTCTGCGCTCTGTGCTCTGTCCTCCGTCCTCTGTCCTCTGTC
>Ga0182745_1000702_pt1 | contig 35149 bp, 30 predicted proteins | sample eDN3rd30CKraftBY_FD_128523 | JGI IMG/M metagenome (GOLD analysis project Ga0182745, IMG submission 128523) | Enriched backyard soil microbial communities from Emeryville, California, USA - eDNA 3rd pass 30_C Kraft BY (version 2) (version 2) | ecosystem: Environmental > Terrestrial > Soil >...
GCCCTCCCCCATCGTGGTCGGCAGATCCACCCCGGGTGCGATCGTCGCGACCCGTTCGCGCCACTCCTCGGGAACGGCGGTGGCCGGATCGATCTCGCGATCGAGTGCCGCCGCGATCAGGTGGGTCCACGCGCGGGGTACGACGCGCACGAGGCCGTATCCGCCGCCGCCGACGGCGAGCCAGCGGCCCTCGCAGTACCGGTCGGCGAGGTCGCGCATCGCAAGGTAGGAGGCGCGTTGCCCGTCGACGGTCAGCGACAGGTCGGCGAGAGGATCCTCGCGGTGACTGTCCGCCCCGCACTGGCTGATCAGGATCTGCGGCCGGAATGCCGCGATCGCACCGGGAACGATGGCATGAAACGCGCGCAGCCACAGTGAATCCACCGTGCCGGGCAACACCGGGATGTTGATGGCCGTGCCCTCGGCGGCACCGGACCCGATCTCGCTGGACCATCCGGTGTTAGGCCACAGCGTGGCCGGATGCTGGTGGATGGACACGGTCAGCACCCGGGGGTCGCCGAGGAAGGCGTGCTGGACACCGTCGCCGTGATGGGCGTCGACGTCGATGTAGGCGATGCGGTCGTAACCCTGGTCGAGCAGCCACGAAATCGCGATCGCCGCGTCGTTGTACACGCAGAACCCGGCGGCCCAGTCGGCCATGGCGTGATGCATGCCACCCCCGATGCTCACCGCGCGCACGGCGCGCCCGGCGGCGATCTCCCGCGCGGCGGCCAGCGTGCCGCCCGCGAGGATCGCACCGGCCTCGTGCATGTGCGGGAAGATCGGGTTGTCCTCGGTGCCGAGCCCGTGGGCGGCATCGGGTTCGACGTGCCCGGAATCCGGTTGCTGCGCACCGGCGCGTTTCACCGCCTCGACGTATCCGGGAGTGTGGATCCGCAGCAGCTCGGCGTCGGTTGCGGCTGTGGGCCGGACGGTTTCGACGCCGTCGAGCAACCCGATGTTCCGGGACAGCGCCATCGTCAGATCGAGTCGTGTCGGGTTCATCGGATGGGTCGGGCCCCATCGGTAGCCGAGATAGTCCGGGCTCCACACCACAACGCGATCGCTGTCCAGATGTGCCGAACCGCCGGTCGCGGTGGATGTGGTGGTCATGCCTGCAGACGCTACTGCGCGCCCCCGGTCGACGCGAGCACCGCGCGGCCCCACTGCACGTTTCGTCCGGCTAGAATCGGCCGCAGACGAAGGGGTGTGAGAGTGAAGGACCTGGTCGATACAACGGAGATGTATCTCCGGACGATCTACGACCTGGAGGAGGAAGGCGTCGTGCCCCTGCGGGCGCGCATCGCCGAACGCCTCGAGCAGAGTGGGCCGACCGTCAGTCAGACCGTTGCGCGGATGGAGCGCGACGGTCTCCTGCGCGTCGCCGGCGACCGCCACCTGCAGTTGACCGAGAAGGGCCGCGACCTCGCGGTGTCGGTGATGCGCAAGCATCGCCTGGCCGAGCGGCTGCTCGTCGATGTGATCGGACTCGACTGGGAGAACGTGCACGCCGAGGCGTGCCGCTGGGAACACGTCATGAGCGAAGAGGTCGAACGTCGCCTGGTGGAGGTTCTCAACAATCCGACGACCTCCCCGTACGGCAACCCGATCCCCGGGCTGGCGCAGCTCGGACTGAACCGTCCTGCACCGGAGGACGAGAAGCTGGTGCGGCTGACCGAGATCCCGCCCGGTAAGCCGACCGCGGTGGTCGTGCGACGACTCGCCGAGTACGTGCAGTCCGATCCCGACGTGATCGCGCGGCTGCGGGAGGCCGGGGTCGTTCCGGACGCGCGCGTTACAGTCGAGACGAAGCCCGGGTCGGTGATCATCACGGTCGCCGGTCACGAGGGTTTCGAACTGTCCGACGAAATGGCTCATGCCGTTCAGGTGAAGCAGGTCTGATCGAGGCCCTCTTCGCCGGCGGGTACCGGGCCGGCGAAGAGGGGTCGACGATCGTGAAGCTTCTGGTGACCGGCGGTGCCGGATACGTGGGTAGCGTGTGCAGCACCGTCCTGCTCGAACAGGGTCACGAGGTGGTGATCGTCGACGACCTGTCGACCGGGAACGCGGACGCGGTGCCCGCCGGCGCGGAGTTCGTCGAGGGCGACATCGGGAAGGTCGCCGCCGAGGTTCTCGGAGTGGGCGCGGACATGCCGCGGTTCGACGGGGTGCTGCACTTCGGCGCGCAGTCGCTGGTCGGCGAATCCGTCGAGGTGCCCGAGAAGTACTGGCAGGGCAATGTCGTGACGACACTCGCACTGCTCGAAGCCATCCGGCTTTCCGGGACACCGCGTCTGGTGTTCTCTTCTACGGCCGCGACTTATGGTGAGCCCGAACAGGTTCCGATCACCGAGGACGCGCCGACCCGGCCTACCAATCCGTACGGTGCTTCCAAACTCGCTATCGACCATGCGATTTCGTCGTACGCGCACGCGCACGGTCTGGCCGCGACGAGCCTGCGGTACTTCAACGTCGCCGGTGCCTATCACGGTGCGGGCGAAAACCGCGTCGTCGAAACCCATCTCATTCCGCTCGTTCTGCAGGTGGCATTGAAGCAGCGTGAACACATCTCGGTGTTCGGCACCGACTGGCCCACCAAGGACGGCACCGCGGTCCGCGACTACATCCACGTCAAGGACCTCGCCGACGCGCATCTGCTGGCTCTGAACTCGGCGCAGCCGGGCACGCACACGATCTACAACCTCGGCAGCGGAGAGGGATTCAGCGTCCGCGAGGTGATATCGGCCTGCGAACGCGTCACGGGTCTGCCGATCCCCGCGGTGGACGCGCCGCGCCGCGCCGGCGATCCGGCCGTGCTCGTCGCGTCGAGCCGCCGCGCCATCGAGGAACTCGGGTGGGAACCCAAGCACACCGATCTCGACGAGATCGTCTCGGACGCATGGGATTACCTCCGCGAGCTGGGCGACCGATCGCACGCCGCACGGCGCTGAGGTCATCCCGCGGGATCCGGCGGCGGTAGCGGGACACCGAGTCGCGCAGCGATCTCGAATCCCGTGTCGGCGAGACCCCGCACGGTCTCCGGGCGCAGACCCGCCTGCAACGCCTGATCGAGCAGGTCGGCCAGCCGGTGTCGCGGGTTCGCCTCGAGCGCCACCCCGAGCGCAACGCCGGCGAAGGGCCCGTCTCCGCGGATGTACGCCCCGAATCCGACGAGCGCGGCCGCCTCGGCGCGCTCGGGGTCGGGCAACGACCGCGTCAGCGTGATCCACAAGCGCTCGGCCGCATCCGCGTACGGACCGGCCGCGAGCGCCAGCACGGCATCGCGGACCGTCGGATTCGACAGCAGCACAGCGAGTTCCGCCATCTCCGGCGCGAGTGTTTCGATTCCGTTGTCGTGATCGGCGATACGGTCCAGGACCGTTTCCAGTTCCATCCGGTCCGCGTGGTCGCGGCCACCCGCCCGGACCGCGTATTCGTAGGCCAGGTCACGGGAGTCGACCGCCTCGTCGATGTACCCGGCGACGCGGCTGCGCACCGGCATCGGCAGCGGTTCGAGAACCTCCGCCAGCTCGGTGCGTGATCGCCGGATGAGGCCACCCTCGTAGACGCGGGCGACGGCGACCGGAGACGCCGCCGGATCCGGCACCGTTCCGCGACGCGCATCGCGGCCGAGCGCGAACCATTCGCTTCCGCTGCCGATCTCCGGCACCGCGTGCACCCCGGCCACGTCGATGCCGTGGTGCGCCAGTTCCGCGATCAGGGCGTCGACGACCCGGCGGGCCTGGTCCACCGCCGCGCTGTCCGGCCGGTCCAGCCGGGCGTCGACGAGGACGACGAGAACCGCTTCGGCCCCGTCACGCGCACACACCGTGCCGAAGCGGGCGAACGCCGCGCCCATCAGCTCGGGGACCGGTTCGTCGCCGTCCGGGAGCAGCAGGTCGTGCCGCATGACGGCTCCGATCGCGGCGGCGCCCGGGGTGTCGCGGGACGGGCTCAGGCTCACGACGATCACGGAGCGGACCGGGGTGAACCCGAGCAGGGCGGGGACCGCGGCGATCAGTTCACCGGGTTCGGTCAGCCGCAGCGGACGGGAGGACGAGGCGAATGTGGTCATGCGCCGACCTTCCCCGATCCGGGTGCCGCTCGGGCGGGCCGACGACGGGAATCGCGGAATCTGGGGATGGATCGGGCGCCTGTGGACAACTCTCGCCGCACCACGGTGATCACGGACCCGCGGCGCCGGGATTGTCGGACCCGGCTGATAACGCGCCGGCTACCGGCGCCGAGTCATCCCGCGAGGATTCGCGCGACCGCGGCGTCGTAGACGATGCCGAGGTTGTCGAGGTCGGGATCGTCGGCCCCGAACGACATGTAGGTCACGAGCAGCCGGAGATCCCCGATCTGCGCGATGCGGGTGCGCATCGACTGGGTGACCGCGTCGTCCCCCCTCCCGGATCGCACCGTGCGGGACAGTTCGAGGGTGTCGACTCCCGCCGTCGGCGACGGCGGCGCGGATTCGGGAACCGTCGTGACGGTCGCGGTGGCACCGCGGTGGGTGGTCTCGATCTCCGGGCAGTCCGCGAGGTAGGTGCGCAGGTTCTCGAGCGGTGCTGCGCCCGCGACGAGTTCGACGCTGATGGTGGCTCGCCGGTCGTTGTCGGTGCCCACGACCATGGCGGTGCCGTCCGGCCCGTAGTCCTGTACGGGTGGCAGGCACCCGGGCGGGTTCACCTTGGCACCGACCGGGACACCGGTCAGGTCCGGAGCGGCCTGGGCGACCGCCTGCGGTGGCAGGACGACGGCCACGTAGGGCTCGGGGAATTCCTCGGGGGGCAGCAGGAGCTCCGCCGGAGGCCGTGACGAGGGTGAAGCCGGTGCGGTCGCCGCGAGACCGTCGACCGAGGACGCCTGTGGAAGGGGCGCACCGGGGACGGTGGTCGCGCACGCGGTGACGACGAGAAGCGCCGGCAGTGCCGCGACCACCGCCGATCGTGCGCGCCGGAACCGGCCCCGCGAGTGGGATTCTCGACGATCGTGCCCTGCCACTGGGACCTCCGACGCTCGACGACCCGGTCCCGTGCCCGGGCATGAGCCGTTCACCGGTTCAACTAGACTCGTTGTCCACCATGCCACGTCGCGTGCCTTCGGGTGGCGCGGGTGGTTCAGACGATCGGAGTGTTTGCATGGACGAGCAGTCCCGCATGTACGAGCTGGAGTTCCCCGCTCCGCGCCTGACGTCGGCGGATGGTCGGGGGCCCGTGCTCGTGCACGGACTGGAAGGGTTCGCCGACGCCGGGCACGCGGTGCGGCTGGCGACGACGCATCTTCGGGAGAGCCTCGAGACCGAACTGGTCGCGTCGTTCTCGGTCGACGAGCTGATCGACTACCGCTCGCGCCGGCCGCTGATGACGTTCAAGTCCGATCACTTCTCCGACTACGCCGCGCCCGAGCTGAACCTGTACGCGCTCGTCGACACCGACGGGACTCCGTTCCTGCTGCTCGCCGGCGTGGAGCCGGACCTGAAGTGGGAGCGGTTCATCACCGCGGTCCGGCTGCTGGCCGAGCAGTTCGGGGTGCGCCGGACCATCGGGATCAACGCGATTCCGATGGCGATCCCGCACACCCGCCCGCTGGGGGTCACCGCCCATTCGACGAACAAGGATCTGATCGCCGACCACCACCGCTGGTCCGGAGAACTGCAGGTGCCGGCCGGGGCGTCGTCGCTGCTCGAACTGCGGATGGCGCAGCACGGGCACGAGGCCGTCGGGTTCTCCGTCCACGTTCCCCACTATCTCGCGCAGACGGACTACCCGGCCGCAGCCGAGACACTGCTCGAGCAGGTCGCGGAGGTCGCGGATCTGAAGCTGCCGCTGGAGGCGCTCGGTCAGGCCGCGGCGCGCGTGCGCGAGCAGGTCGACGAGCACATCGGCGACAACGAGGAGGTCCAGACGGTGGTCCGCGCGCTCGAACGTCAGTACGACAGCTACGTGGCCGCGCAGGAGCAGCAGGCGTCTCCCCTGCCCACCGACGAGAGCCTGCCGACGGGCGAGGAACTGGGTGCGGAGTTCGAGCGGTTCCTGGCCGAGTACGAGCGTCGAGACGACGATCCGGGCACGACGCCGTAGGCGAAGTTACGGTCCGGCAGCGGTCGGACCTGCGGCGATTACCGCGCGGTTACTTTGCTGTTACTCTTCGTGTTGTTCGGGCCACATACAGTCGGTACGCTCACCGAGCATGCAAGAGTGGGCAGGCGGTAGGAACACCGGCCGGCCTTCCGACGGTCCTCGTGACCCCGGATCCTCGCGATGTCGTCAGGAGACGTTCATGGGTACAGCGCGCACGCGGAAACTCCGCCCGGTTCCCGATTCCGAACCGCGTTTGGTCTTCCGCACGATCCACGGTTACCGCCGCGCCTTCCGGCTCGCCGGGAGCGGTCCCGCGCTGCTGCTGATCCACGGGATCGGTGACAACTCGTCGACGTGGCAGGAGGTGATCCCCCACCTCGCGGAGAACTACACCGTCATCGCCCCCGACCTGCTCGGTCACGGCCGTTCCGACAAGCCGCGCGCCGACTACTCGGTCGCCGCGTACGCGAACGGCATGCGCGATCTGCTGTCGGTCCTGGACATCGACAAGGTCACCGTGATCGGGCACTCGCTCGGCGGCGGCGTCGCGATGCAGTTCGCCTACCAGTTCCCGCACATGGTCGACCGCCTCATCCTCGTCTCCTCCGGCGGCGTCACCAAGGACGTGCATCCGGACCTGCGTCTGGTCTCGATGCCGGTGTTCGCCGAGGTGCTCAAGCTGCTGCGGCTGCCCGGCGCCCTGCCCGCGGTCAAGCTCACCGGCAACGTGCTGAGCCGGCTGCATGGCACCCCCCTGCGTCCGGGCGCACTGCTGCACGACACCTCCGATCTTGTTCGGGTTCTCAGCGAACTGCCCGATCCCACCGCCTACGAGGCGTACCTGCGTACCCTCCGCGCGGTCGTGGACTGGCGCGGGCAGGTCGTCACCATGCTCGACCGCTGTTACCTGACCGAGAACCTGCCGGTCCAGCTCATCTGGGGCGATCGCGACAGCGTGATCCCGGTCGGCCACGGCTATCTCGCCCATTCCGCGATGCCGGGCTCCCGGCTGGACATCTTCCGCGGTGCCGGGCACTTCCCGTTCCGCGACGATCCGATCCGGTTCCTGCGAGTCGTCGAGGAGTTCCTCACCACCACTGCCCCGCTCGAATTCGACGCCGAACGCTGGCGGCAGCTGCTCATCGCCGGTGTCAGCGAAAGCCAGATCGGCGGCGGTCCCGAAACCCGTATGGCCGTCCTCGACGCGATGGGCGCCGACGAGCGCAGCGCCACCTGACGAGCGCGGCGCCACCCGGACACGGACCGTGGCCCGCTGTCCGGACACGGACCGTGGCCCGCTGTCGGGTGAAGGCCGACTAGCCTGTAACGGTGCTGCTGCCGGATCTGATCCCCGACCCCGTCGACGAGGACTCGCTGTTCGACGCCTTCACCTCCTGGACGACGGACAGGGGCCTGACGCTCTATCCCGCGCAGGAGGAAGCGCTGATGGAGATCGTCGCCGGCTCGAACGTGATCCTGGCGACGCCGACGGGTTCGGGAAAGTCGATGGTGGCGCTCGGTGCGCACTTCTTCGCCCTCGCCACCGGCAAGCGCACCTTCTACACCGCACCCATCAAGGCACTGGTCAGCGAGAAGTTCTTCGCGCTGTGCGAGGTGTTCGGCGCCGACCTGGTCGGGATGATGACCGGTGACGCCTCGGTGAATTCGGGTGCGCCGATCATCTGCGCGACCGCGGAGATCGTCGCGAACCTCGCGTTGCGGGAGGGCGCGGACTCGGATATCGGTCAGGTGATCATGGACGAGTTCCACTTCTACTCGGAACCGGACCGCGGCTGGGCGTGGCAGGTTCCGCTGATCGAACTTCCGCACGCGCAGTTCCTGCTGATGTCGGCGACGCTCGGGGACGTCAGCCGGTTCCGGGAAGATCTGACGCGCCGCACCGGCAGGCCCACCACGGAAGTCTCCGGCGCGGAACGTCCGGTGCCGCTCACGTACTCGTATTCGCTCGCGCCGATCGGCGAGGCCATCGAGGAACTCGTCACCACACATCAGGCTCCCGTATACGTCGTGCATTTCACGCAGGCCGCCGCACTCGAACGCGCCCAGGCACTCATGAGCGTGAACATGTGCAGCAAGGCGGAGAAGGAGGCGATCGCCGAGGCCATCGGCGCGTTCCGCTTCTCGACGGGCTTCGGCAAGACGCTGTCACGGCTGGTGCGCCACGGCATCGGTGTGCACCACGCGGGCATGCTGCCGAAGTACCGGCGGCTCGTCGAGCGCCTCGCGCAGGACGGACTGCTCAAGGTGATCTGCGGGACCGACACCCTCGGCGTGGGGATCAACGTTCCGATCCGCACCGTCCTGCTGACGGGTCTGACCAAGTTCGACGGCACCCGCATGCGCCAGCTCAAGGCCCGCGAATTCCACCAGATCGCCGGACGCGCCGGACGCGCCGGGTTCGACACGATGGGCACGGTGGTCGTGCAGGCCCCCGAGCACGAGATCGAGAACCATCGCGCGCTCGCCAAGGCGGGCGACGATCCCAAGAAGAAGCGGAAGGTGCAGCGCAAGAAGGCACCCGAGGGTTTCGTGTCCTGGGGCGAGGCGACGTTCGAGAAGATCGTGGCCGCACCGCCCGAGCCGATGGTCTCGCGCTTCCGCGTCACCAATTCGATGCTGCTCAACGTCATTGCCCGTCCCGGCAACTGCTTCGACGCGATGCGTCACCTGCTCGAGGACAACCACGAGCCCCGCAAGGCACAGCGCCGCCACATCCTGCGCGCGATCGAGCTGTATCGGGGTCTGCTGCAGGCCGGGATCGTCGAACGCCTCGACTCCCCCGACGAGGACGGCCGCTGGGCGCGGCTGACCGTCGACCTGCAGCGTGACTTCGCGTTGAACCAGCCGCTGTCGCCGTTCGCGCTCGCCGTCCTCGAACTGCTCGACATGGAATCCCCCACCTACGCGCTCGATGTCGTGTCGGTGATCGAGTCGACCCTCGACGACCCGCGGCAGATCCTGTTCGCCCAGCAGCACGCCGCGCGCGGCGAGGCGGTCGCGCAGATGAAGGCGGACGGGATCGAGTACGACGAGCGCATGGAGCTGCTCGAGGAGGTCACCTGGCCCAAGCCGCTCGCGGAGCTGCTCGAGCCGGCCTTCGAGACCTACCGGGCCGGGCATCCCTGGGTGGCCGAAACGCCGCTGTCGCCGAAGTCGGTGGTGCGGGACATGGTCGAGAAGTCGATGACGTTCTCCGAACTCGTCTCGCACTACGGCCTCGCCCGTTCCGAAGGGCTGGTGCTGCGCTATCTCGCGGACGCGTACCGGGCGCTGCGCCAGACCGTGCCGGATTCGGCGCGCACCGAGGAACTCGAGGACCTCACCGAATGGCTCGGGGAATTGATCCGCCAGGTCGATTCGTCGCTGCTCGACGAGTGGGAGCAGCTCGCCAACCCCGCTGTCGAGGCGGACGACCAGCAGCTCGCCTTCGGCGCGGACACGCCGCGCCCGATCTCCGCGAACCCCCGCGCGTTCAAGGTGATGGTGCGCAACGCGATGTTCAAGCGGGTCGAACTCGCGTCCCGGAAGCGGTGGGACGAATTGGCCGAGCTCGGTGACGGACTCGAGGCCGAGGACTGGGCGGATCTGCTCGAGCTGTACTTCGACGAGTACGACGAGATCGGCACCGGACCGGACGCACGCGGTCCGGGGCTGTTCTCCGTCGTGGAGGAACCGACGCTGTGGCGGGTCCGGCAGACGCTTGCCGATCCCGCGGGCGATCACGGCTGGGCGCTGATCGGCGAGGTGAACCTGGCCGAGTCGGATGCCGCGGGTGAGGTGGTGTTCGACGAGTTCGAGATCGTCGAGGGCTGAGCGATGCTGCTTCGTCAGGCCCGCCTCGCTCCCGGCGCGGACCCGGCCGACCTGCGGATCCACGACGGCCGTGTCGGCGGCAGTGCCGGGGACGACGGTGCCGGGGAGGTCGTCGATCTCGGCGGCCGCCTGGTGCTGCCCGGGCTGTGGGATTCGCACGTGCATTTCGACCAGTGGGCGCTGTCGCAGGCCGCGCTGGATCTGTCGGGTGCGCGCTCGGCCGCGGAGGTGGTTGCGTTGTTCGCGACCCGTCTCGAGGAACCGGAACCGGATGTGGTGGTGGCGCACGGGTTTCGGGACGGCTTGTGGCCGGACGAGCCGAACGCTGCGCTGCTCGACGCGATCGCACCGCACCGGCCGCTCGTCGCGGTCAGCGCCGACCTGCACAGTGCGTGGCTCAATACCGCTGCCCTGCAGTATTTCTCGCTCGCTCCGCATCCGACCGGTCTGCTGCGCGAGGCCGAATTCATGCCGCTGATGAACGAGATCCAGCGCGTCGACCCCGACGTGCTCGACCGGTGGGTGGACGATGCCGCCCGCGCGGTCGCCGCCCGCGGAGTGGTCGGGATCGTCGACTTCGAGATCGCGGACAACATCGCCGTGTGGTCGCGGCGCATCACGGCCGGGACCGACCGGCTGCGGGTTCATTGCGGTATCTGGCCGCAGTGGCTCGACGCCGCGATCGACGCGGGCCGGCGCACCGGCCACGAGATCCCGGGCACCGGCGGGCTGGCCACGGTCGGGCCGATGAAGGTGATCGTCGACGGGTCGCTCGGCACCCGCACCGCCTACTGCCACGATCCGTATCCCGGCGGCGACCACGGCGTGCTCACCGTGCCGCCCGACCAGCTCGCGCAGTGGATGACGCGGGCACGCGACCACGGCATCGATTCCGCGATCCACGCGATCGGCGACCGTGCCTGCGAACACGTGCTGGACTGCTTCGAGGCGACCGGGGCGCGCGGCAGCGTCGAGCACGCACAGCTGGTCGCCGACGCGGATTTCGCCCGCTTCGCGCAGCTCGGGGTGACCGCCGGCATTCAGCCCGCGCACGTGCACGACGACGCCGAGCTCGCCGATCGGTACTGGGCCGGTCGCACCGCCCGCGCGTTCCCGTACGGCACGCTGCTCGGCTCGGGCGCGACGCTCTCGCTCGGTTCGGATGCCCCGGTGGCGCGGCTCGATCCGTGGCTGACGCTGGCCGCCGCCGTCGACCGCACCCTCCCCGACGGGCGGGTGTGGCATCGGGAGCACGAGTTGCCGTGGCCGGTCGCGCTCGCCGCGTCAACCGGCGGCCGGGAGCGGGTCACGGTCGGAGATGTCGCCGACCTGGTGGTGCTGGACACGGACACGCTTCCTGCGACCGGCGCGGCACTCGCCGAGACCCCGGTGTGGGGCACGATGCTCGGCGGTCGCTGGACGCACGGGCCTCTGTCCGAGAACTGAACCCCAAGACGACAGATCCGACCGGTACCCTGACCGGGTGAGTGACGAGTCTCCGCAGGTGTTCCGGCTGGCCTATGTCCCGGGGGTCACCCCGGCGAAATGGGTACGGGTGTGGACCGAGCGGATGCCCGATATCCCGATCGAACTGGTGCCGGTCCCGTCCACGTCCGGTGCCGCGTGCGTGCGCGAGGACCAGGCGGATGCCGCGCTGCTGCGACTGCCGCTCGAACGCGACGGGCTGTCGGTGATCGGCCTCTACACCGAGGTCTCGGTCGTGGTGGTCCCGACCGAGCATGCGATCGCGGCGGTCGAGGAGGTGTCGGTCGCCGACCTCGAGGAGGAGACCGTCCTGCATCCGCTCGACGACGTGCTGGACTGGGCGAAGCTTCCGGGCGAGGAGGCCTTCGAACGTCCGGAAACCACCGAGGGCGCGATCTCGCACGTCGCCTCCGAGGTCGGGGTTCTCGTCACCCCCCAGTCGCTGGCCCGGTTGCACCACCGCAAGGACCTGACGTACCGGCCGGTGGTGGACGCTCCGCAGTCCCAGGTCGGCCTCGTGTGGCTGACCGACCGGACCACCGATCTCGTCGAGGAGTTCGTCGGGATCGTGCGCGGCCGCACCGCGAACAGCTCGCGGGGACGGCAGGAAGAACCGGACAAGAAGACGAAGCGCCGCGGGGAACGGCAGGGTTCACAGCCCCGAAAGGCCGTGGGCGACAAGAAGCCGAAGACGCGGCGCGGCAACGCCGGGCGCCCCAAGAGCGCCGGCCGGGTCCGGAAACGGCGCGGCTGAGCATCACCCGGCCCGACGACCACGTTCAGCGGGGCATCATGTCCTGCCACGTGGCCGGCTCGGCACCGGCGGCGAGATCACCCTGCCGGTACAACTGCCCGTCCGGACCGAAGTTCCGTCCGGTGCGCGGATCGTACTGCGCCGAAGCAGGTTCCGATATCGCTCCGCGCGCGCTCGGGATCGGCGGGAGCGCCGCCTCCGGCGCCACGAGGGACCCGTCGGGATGGTATCGCGAATCCTGTGGCAGCCCTTGCTCTTCCAGGTTCGGGTCGTACGGATAGGGACCGACGACCGGCTGCTCGGTCGTAAGCGGCACGAATTCCCGGTCGCTGTTGCACAATTCGGCGGTCGCGGCGCGCTTGTCGGGATTGTTGGCGCAGGGAATGTTGCGGGCGCCGCGGACGGCGATCTGCGAATCCTGTGGGAGCTTGCAGTACAGGTCCTCCGGGGTGTCGACGGTGTCGGTCTCGTACGGCGGTCGCCACTGCGACGGCGGCAGGAAGCCGACCGTGCAGGCGGGCGGATCGGAGATCCCGCCGATCCGGAAGTCCCCGAGCCCCAGACCCGACGCGTTTCTCGACGGTTGCACGGCCTGGATCATCGACACCGCCGGCGGCAACAGCACGAGCAGCTGTTCGAGTCCCGCGTTGTAGGTCACGGCGAGTTGGCCGACGGTGGTGAGATTCGACAGCAACACCGGCAGCGTCAGGTCGACCGTGTCGAACAGGGCAGCGGTTTCCCGAGCGAAGCCCGGGCCGGTCCGCAGTACCGTGCGCAGCTCCGGATCGTCGGATACGACCTGCCCGGTGACCCCCGCCAGGCTGCGCGTCCACACGTCGATCGCGTCGAGGCTCTGCACCTGTGAATCGAGCAGGGGCACGGTGTCCTCGATCAGCGTCCGGGCGCGGTCCGCGACACCGTTCGCGTCTGCCGCGAGCGTCGACGACGAATCCAGCAGTGAACCCAGGTCGTAGCCGACTGCGCCCACACCGGCATGCATCTCGTCGAGCAGGTCGTCGAGTTTGCCGGTCGGGATGCTCCCGACGAGCGCACTGAGGTTGTCGAGCATCGGTCCGACGGGCTGGGGCACGATCGTGTCGGCCACCTCGATCGCGGCGCCGTCCTCGAGAAAGGGCGCTCCGTCGCTGCGCGGCCTCAGATCGACGTACTGCTCCCCCACCGCGGACACACTCCGAACGTGCGCTTCCAGGTCCGCCGGGATGTCGTGGTCGTCGTCGAGCGAGAGTGTCGCGCGCACTCCGCCCGGAGTCAGGCCGACGGCGGTGACTCTTCCGACCTCGACGCCGCGGTAGGTGACGTTCGCGAACCGGTAGAGGCCGCCGGCGGTCGGCAGGTCGACGGTGACCCGGATGCGGCCGACGCCGACGAGCGACTGGGCCTGGATGTAGACGAACGTCGTGACGAGCAGCCCGACGAGCCCGAGCACCGCGAACGCGACGAGCTGGAACCGGACGAAGCGCGACAGGATCATCGGGTGCCTCCCACCGCGGCCCCGAGCGGATCCCGGGTCGGCTGCGCATAACCCGGATCGCCGACCGCCGCCTGCACCACCGCATTCGGATCACCCCACGGGGTGCCCAGCAGCAGTTCGCGCTGGAGCCGGGGCACGGTGAGGTCGACCGTCGCGAACAGGTTCAGGTAGTCGCCGCGCACCGCCCGGTCGATCACGGACTGGCCGTACGGGTAGACCGTCGCGTACGCGAGGGCCTTGTCGAGATCGGCACCGATGTCGGCGAGGGCACGCAGCGTCGGTTCGAGGTGCTCGAGGTTCGTCACCAGATCCTGCCGGGTATCGGTGACGACGACGGTCGCGGTGTCGCTGAACGTCCGGAGCCTGTCGAGCGCGGTGGTGAACGCCGGTCGTTCCTGCAGCAGTGTCTCGAGGGCGGCGGGCAGCCGGTCCAGTACGTCCGCGACCACGTCTCGCTGCCCGGACACGGTACCGGCGAGGCGCTCGAGCCCGTCGATGGTCTCGACGATGTCGGCGCGCTGGGTGTCGAGCGTGCCGACGAAGGTGTCGAGCCGGATGAGCAGGTCGCGTGCCGCATCCTCGCGGCCGCCGAGCGCGTCGTTGAGGTTGGTGACGATGTCGCCGATCTGGCCGAGACCACCCCGGTTGAGCACCACCGCCGCGGCCGCGAGGGTGCGTTCCGTCGACGGGTAGGTGGCGGAGCGATCGAGGCCGATCGTGGCACCGGGAGCCAGTCGTCCTTCGGGCGGTGAACCGGCCGGGGGGTTCAGCGCCAGGTGGCTCGATCCGAGCAGGCTGGTCTGCCCGACGGTCGCGACCGCGTTCGCGGGGACGGCGACGTCCTTCTCCACGGATACCTCGATGTCGGCGTGCCAGCCGTGGACTGTCATCCGGCCGACGCTGCCGACGACGACGTCGTCGATCATGACCGGCGAATTCGATTCGAGGGTGCCCACATCGGCCATCTCGACGGTGAAGGTGTACGAACCCTCCCCCCGGCCCGGTGTTCCCGGCAGTGGCAGCGAGTTCACCCCGTCCCACGTACAGCCGGACACCGTCGCCGCGACGACTGCGGCAGCCAGGAGCATCGCGGGCGTACATCGCGGGACGGCGGATGTTCGAGTTCTCATCGCGGCGTTCCTCCTCCGGGAAGCAACAGGTCGAGCAGGCTCGACGCGGGCGTCGCCGCCGGGGTGTGCGCGCCCCCGACCGCTGCAACGCCCCCGGCCTCCGGAATCAAGTGGGGTTCGGTGTAGATGAGGTTCTCGGGCCGCGCGGACGGTCCCTTCACCGGGTTGATCGGTGTCGGAAGATAGTTGAACGTCAGCTGATTCAGCAGCGGGCCGAGGTACCGGACGCACTTGTCCGCCGATTCCTGCGATGTCGAGTTCTCGACGGCGGCGATCCCGGCGCACACGAACTGGATCGGGTTCGAGAAGTTGTTGAGGACGAAAACCCCTGCCTCGGTGGCGGTATCGGGATTGTAGATGTTGTAGAAGTTGGCCATGCTCGTCGGGAAGATGTGCAGCAACTGTTCGACGTCGTCCTTGTTGTCCACCAGATTCTGCGTCACGTTCACCAGACGCTCGATCTGTTCACCGGCGCGGTCGCGGTTGTTCGCGACGAACCGCTGCACGTCACCGACCGCGACGGACAGGTTCGTCACCGCCGCGTCGAGGTCGGTGGTGTTGTCGTCGAGCACGCTGGTCAACGTAGCGAGCCGGTTCTCGAAACTGACGATCTGCACGTTGCTGTCCCGCAGGGTCGTCACGAAGGTCTGCAACGCCGCGACGATGTCCACGATGTCGCCGCTACCGTCGGCGAGAACCCTTCCGGCACCGGACAATTGCTCGATGGTACTGCGAAGCTTGTCGCCGTTGCCGGCGAGCGCGTCGGCGGTGCTGTCGACGAATCGTCCCACCGCACTGGACGAGAGATCGCCGTCCGGGCCGAGTTCCGCCGCGAGACGGGTGAGCTCGGTCTTGACCTCGTCCCACTCGACGGGAACCGCGGTGCGTTCGAGGGGGATCGTGGCGCCGTCGGCCATCGTCTCACCGGAGCTGCGGTACGCCGGGGACAACTGGACGTAGCGGGCCGCGACCAGGCTCTGGGCCACGATCACCGCGCTCGCGTCCGCGGGTATCGGGACACGCCGATCCACGGCCATCACGATCTCGGCGGTGGTACCGCGAGGCTCGATCGAGACGATGTGCCCCACCTCGACGCCCGCGACCCGCACCTGGTCGCCCTCGTAGATCGCGGTGGCGGTCGTGAATACCGCACGGATCGTTCTGGGGCCGAACAGCTCTCGGTACCCGATCGCGGAGGCGACGACGATACCGCAGACGAGAACGGCTGCGGCGAGCAGAACGATCGTGCGGCGTGTCATCGCGGCTCCTGACCGGGGACGGGGAACACGGCCGGCGGATCGACGCCGAGGGCCTGGTCGACGAACGGCTGGATCATGTGCCCGTCGACGAGGTTGGCGACGAACGCGTTGTAGAACGGGCCGCCGGAGACGGCCTCCCCCTGGGTCAGTGCGACCTTCGCCAGTCCGGGAAGCGCCGCGGCGATGTTGTCCCGGTTCTCCTCGAGCAGCGCCGCGACGGAGTTCAGCCGGTCGAGCGTCGGGGTCAGTTCGGCTTCGTTGTCGGCGACCAGGCTCGACAACTGCTCGGACACCGCGGCGGTGTTCGCGAGCAGGTCCACGATCGCCTGCCGCCTGTCGGCGAGGACGGCGACCAGGGTGTTCGCGTCGAGGATCAGGGTGTTCACCTGCGCGCTGCGGTCGGCCAGGATGCCGGTGACATCGCGCGTCGCGGTGAGCAGGTCGCGCAGAGACTCGTTGCGGTCGTTGAGCGAGCGCGACAGTTCCGTCAGTCCGTCGAAGGCCGGGCCCAACTGCGGTTCGACGCGCTCGAGGGTCGTGGACAGCAGATCCAGGGAGCGGTTCACCGCGTCGGTGTCGATGCCGGACACGTTCGTCGTCAGGTCCCCGACCGCATCGGTGAGCGAATACGGCGACGAGGTGCGGTCGGTGGGGATCACCTCGTTCGGGCGCAGCAGACCGGGCCCGTCCGACACCAGCGTCAGGATCCGTTTGCCGAGCAACGAGCCGGTCTTGATGTGGGCGACGGTGGCCGATCCCAGCCGCACCGACGAATCGACGGAGAACTCGACCAGCGCATCACCGTCGAGCAGCGACACCTTCGACACGGTACCGACCTCGACACCGGAGACGACGACGTCGTCGCCGGCCCGGAGCCCACCGGCTTCGACGAATCTCGCGCGGTACGGCAGTGTGGTCGCCGCCGTGACGAACGCCTGCGCCTGCAGCCCCACGAGCAGGATGCACGTGATCAGGACGGTCCCGATGATGCCGTTGCGGATCAGGTTGGCAGATCGATAGCGCAGCATGTCAGGGAGCGCACCTTCCCGAGTCCTGTTCGATCCACGGCAACTGGACCGTCTCGCCGTTCTCGTCGGTCACCCGCACCGAGATGGCGCAGATGTAGTACTGGATGAAGTTTCCGTACGCGCCGACCCGCACGAGCTTGCGGAAGTTCTCGGGAGCTTTCTCGAGCGCGGAGTCGAGACGTTGCTTGTCGTCGTCGAGAAGTGGTGCGAGCCGCGCGAGTTCGTCGACGGTGCCCGCGAGCGGGGGCCGTGCCTGCGTGAGCAGGTCCGTCATCGACGCCGTGCCGGTGTCGAGGGCTTCGATCGCGGCACCGATGGGGTCGCGTTCCGCCGACAGTTCGCCCACGAGCCGTTCGAGGCGGTCGATCGTCGCGGTGAAATCGCCGCCGCTGTCGGACAGCGTGGTCATCACCCGGTTCAGGTTGTCGATCAGGCTCTGGACGAGCTCGTTGTTCGCCGCGAGTTCGTTCGAGAACGAGGACGTCCGCGCCAGCAGTGACTCGACGGTGCCGTCCTGACCCTGCAGGATCTGCAGCAACGACGAGGTGAGTGCGTTGACCTCGGTCGGATCGACGCTGTCGATGACGGGTTTGAATCCGCCGAGCAACAGGTCGAGGTCCAGGGCCGGTGCGGTCTGCTCGACCGGGATCTCGGCGCCGGCGGGGAGAATCTGCGTCGACCCCGGTCCTTCGTGGAGCGCGAGGTAGCGGTCCCCCACCAGGTTCAGGTACCGAACCGCCGCCGTTGTGCCGGTGGTGAGCACGAGTTCGCGGTCCGCGTCGAATGTCACCGCGACCGAGTGGTCGTCGCGCAACGCCACGTCGGAGACGGTGCCGACGCGGATACCGGCGATCCGCACCGGGTCGCCGGAGCGCAGGCCCGACGAATCCTCGAACATCGCCGAATAGATGGTCGTCGCGCCGGTCCGATATTCCCCGAAGACGAGGACGAGGAGGCCGGACAGCGCCAGCATCACGGCGGCGAAGGCGCCGAATCGGAGGATCGGGCCGTTCCGGGTACTCATCACGGCCCCCGGTCCGGTAGCGCGGGAAACAGGTTCGGCAGGGCGGGAATCGGATTCGGCAGGGCCGGGATGCCGAACGGTACCGGGGGTGCCGGATCCGGCTCTGCCGGTCCGGCGACCCGCCCGAGCAGCGCCTCCGACAGCCCTTCGACGGTGACCGCCTGGCGTCCGGAATCGAACGGGTCGGCACCGACGTCGGCGACCACGAACGGCGGGCGGCCTTCGTATGGCACCGGCAGGACCGAACATTGGGGTCCACCGGAGGCGGCGACCTTCGGCAGGTCCTCCGGATACCGATACGGGTCGGTGCCCCACAGGAAGTTCGCGGACAGGCCGAGCCCTTCCACGTCCACCGGTTTCGAATCGGCGAGGAAGGCCAGGCCCGTCAGGGAACAGGTCAGCGCCTCGTTGTACTCGTCGGTGAGTGTAGTGGTCGGCACCAGCAGATCGAGCAGCGTCGTCAGCCCGTCCCGATTCCGGGCGAGCACGGGCTGCCCGGCGTCGGACAGCCCGATCATCCCGAGGAGGAAGGCGTCGAGATTGTGTTCCTCGTCGACGACGGTGTCGCCGATCGATGCGGCGTTCGCACCGGTCGTGATCAGGTCGGGTGCGGTGTCCGCGTAGGTGGAAGCCACCGCCGGCGCCAGCGCGAGGTCCGTGACCAGCGCGGGCAGGGCCGGTTCGATCGCGCCGAGGACGGAGTCGAGGTCGACGAGCATCTGCCCGAACCGGTCGCCGCGACCGTTCATCGCGGCGGCGACCGCGCCGAGAGTCTCGTTCAGCTTCTCCGGCTGTATCCGGTCGAGGACGTTCACGAGTTGTTCGAAGACGGTGTTGATTTCGACGGTGACGTGTTCCGATTCGAGAACCCGGCCCGCTTGCAGGGGCACCGGAGACGGGTCGGCCGGCGGGAGGAACTGCACGAACTTCGCTCCGAACACGGTGGTCGACGCGATGTCGACGGAGACGTTCGACGGGATCGCCTGCGTCTGTGCGGGATCGAGCGCGAGGGTGATCTCGGCCAGGCCGTCGGGCCGGGCCGTGACGGAGTCCACCCTGCCGACCGTCACGTCGCGCATCTTCACCTTCGCGTCGGGATACATCACCAGCCCGGCGCGGGGCGAGAGCACGGTGACCGGCACACTGCCGGTGAAACGCCCGTCGAACAGGGCGGCCGCACCGGCGACGATGCCGGCGAGCACCGCGATCGCCGCGAGCCCGGCGAGGGGCCGGAGCACCTTCGGTCCCATTTCCACCTCGCTATCCGGACAGGTTGAAGTTGCCGTTGGCGCCGTAGACCGCCAGCGAGACGAGCAGGGTGACCGAGACGACCGCGATGAGCGACGTGCGGACCGCGTTACCGACGGCGGTGCCGACCCCCGAGGGCCCACCGGCGGCGAAGAACCCGAAGTACGTGTGTATCAACAGGATTGTCAACGCCATGAGGAACGCCTGCAGGAAAGACCACAGCAGATCGATCGGATTCAGGAACGTCGCGAAGTAGTGGTCGTAGAGTCCGGCGGACTGACCGAGCAGGAACACGGTCGTGAATCGGCTCGCGAGAAAGGAGGCGACGACGGCCAGTGCGTAGAGCGGGGTGATGGCGATCAGGCCTGCGACGATGCGCGTGCCGACGAGGTAGGCGATCGGTTCGATGCCCAGCGATTCGAGTGCGTCGATCTCCTCGTTGATCCGCATCGCGCCGAGTTGCGCGGTGGCGCCGGCACCGAAGGTCGCGGCGAGACCGATCCCGGCGACGACCGGCGCGGAGATCCGCACGTTGATGAACGCGGAGAGGAAGCCCGTGAGCGCTTCGATACCGATGTTCCCGAGCGAGCTGTACCCCTGCACCGCGAGGGTGCCGCCGGTCGCCAGGGTGAGAAACCCGACGATGACGACGGTCCCGCCGATCACCGCGAGAGTTCCTGCGCCCATGCTGGTTTCGGCGATCAGCCGCAGGGTTTCCCGTCGATAGCGCCAGGCCGCGACGGGGGCGCCGACGAGAGCACGGACGTAGAAGATCGCGTGATCGCCGACCCGGCCGAGTCCGTCGACGGGACGCCGCAGCAGGGCGACCGTGCGCGCGTACTCGGAACTCGGAGGCACGTGTCGTCACCTGGCCGTCAGCTGGATTCCGATGGCCGTCACCACGACGTTGACCACGAACAGTGCCATGAACGCGTACACCACCGTTTCGTTCACGGCGTTTGCCACCGCTTTCGCACCGCCCGAGACCGTCAGCCCGCGATAGCACGCGACCAGTCCGGCGATGAGACCGAACAGCAGCGCCTTGACCGAGGAGATGATCACCTCGTCGATGCCGGTCAGCAGGGTGATTCCGGCGGCGAAGGCTCCGGGATTGACGTCCTGGACGAACACCGAGAAGGTGTAGCCGCCCATCACCCCGATGATGCAGACCAGTCCGTTGAGCAGCATCGCCACGAGACCGGACGCGAGCATCCGCGGTGTGACGAGCCGCTGGACGGGGTCGATTCCGAGAACCTCCATCGCGTCGATCTCCTCGCGGATCGTGCGCGAGCCGAGATCCGCGCACATCGCGGTCGCTCCCGCGCCCGCAACGATCAGCACGGTCACCATCGGCCCGACCTGCGTGACCGCACCGAAAGCCGCACCCGCCCCGCTCAGGTCGGCGGCGCCGAGCTCGCGCAGGAGGATGTTGAGTGTGAAGCTCACGAGCACCGTGAACGGAATCGCCACGAGCAGCGTCGGCAGCAGCGACACCCGGACGACGAACCAGGACTGCTCCAGGAACTCACGTGCTTGAAAAGGCCTGCGGAACAAGAACTTCACCGCGTCGGCGGACATCGCGAACAGTCCCCCGACCGCACGAACCGGACCCGACCGATCGCCCGAGAGGAGGCCGCGTACCCATCCGCCCGGCACAGGCCACTCTCGTGGCGCGCCGGAGACACCCCGTTCCCAGGATGATTCTCTGATTTCGGATCGCATCTTTGCCCCATCTGCGAACGATATTCTCGATTGCCGTAAAGCTTACAGTTGATTCGTCAGAACTCAAGGACCGAGGTTACGCGAGTTGCGAGCAACGCTTGTGGCGCACAACTGATCCCACGAACTCCACCGCTGCGGTGACAGCCTCCGGCGCTCACTTCACCACGACCGCGGCAAGATCCCGATCGAGCGAACGGGAGTACTCGGCGAAGACGTCACCGAGCGGGATCGTCCGATCGAGCAGCCAGGAGATCTCCATTCCGTTGATGAACGCGATGATCTCGACCGCCCGCACCGACGCGTCGATGTCATCCCGGTACCGACCCGAACGCTGGTGACTGCGAATCGTCTCGGCGACGATGTCGACGGACAGGCGCCACCTGTCGAGCAGTCGACCGTGCAGAGGTGCGTCCGGCATCAGGTTCTCGACCAGCATCACCACGAACGTCCCCACCAGCTCCGGCGACTGTTCGATGCGGCAGGCCGTCTTCCGGATCTCCTCGGCCAGATCCCCGGCCGGATCGGCGCGCGCGTGATCGTCCGCGTCACGCGCGTCGAGTACCGCGTGCAGCAGTTGCTCCTTCGACGAGAAGTGGTACAGCAGACCGGCGGGGGTGACCCCCACCTCCTGTGCGATCTGCGCGAGCGTCGTACCGCGCCAGCCGTTGCGCGTGAGGATGCGCTGCGCGGCGGCGACGATCTGCAGCCGGCGATCCTCCCCCTTGGACAGGAGCGCGTCGTAGGACCTCGTGACCTGCACAGCACCCTCCGGTCGATGGTCGGACCCACGGGGGATCACGGGAATGCCGCACTCCGAAAACGCTGCATTCCGAAATCGTTGTCGTCTCACACCTTTCAGGCCTCCCCGCCCCGATCCGGTGCTGGATGAGAACTCTACTCTCAGAATCAGAGAATAATGCTTGCATCGCAAGACTCGGAGCCCGACACTGGTAGCAGTCGATGAGATCGTTCCGACTGCAGTCCTGCCCAGCGCGCACGCGAATACGAATCCTCCGAAAGGTGGCAGACCTGTGACGACCAGCGCAGCCAGCGACATTCGATACGACCCGTACGACGGCGAGATCAATGCCGATCCCTACCCGATGTTCAAGCGTATCCGCGAAGAAGCGCCCCTCTACTACAACGAAACCCACGATTTCCATGCGCTGAGCCGCTTCGCGGACGTCGACCAGGGACTCGTCGACTACCAAACGTTCAGCTCCGCTCGCGGTGCGATTCTCGAACTCATCAAGGCGAACATCGCGATTCCGCCGGGCGTGCTGCTCTTCGAGGATCCGCCGATCCACGACATCCACCGAAAACTGCTGGCGCGGATGTTCACTCCGCGCAAGATCCAGGCACTCGAACCGAAAATCCGCCAGTTCTGCGCCGAGGCGCTCGACCCCCATGTCGGATCGGGCCGGCTCGATTTCGTCGCCGACATCGGCGCACAGATGCCGATGCGGACGATCGGCATGCTCCTGGGCATCCCGGAGGAGGACCAGGAAGCGATCCGTGACTTCGCGAACGAGCAGATGCGGACCGAGGAAGGCGGCAAGATGAAGGCCGCATCCGACGGCATGGTCAGCGGCGACATCTTCGGCGCATACATCGACTGGCGCGCCGAGCATCCGTCGGACGACATCATGACCGAATTGCTCGAGGTCGAGTTCGAGGACGAGACCGGAACGGTTCGCCGGCTGACCCGGGACGAACTCCTGACCTACGTGAACGTCGTATCCGGGGCCGGCAACGAAACCACCACGCGGCTCATCGGCTGGGCCGGCAAGGTGCTCGCCGAACACCCCGACCAGCGACGACAGCTCGTCGAGGATCCGCCGCTGATCCCCAAGGCCATCGAGGAACTGCTGCGGTTCGAGCCGCCGGCACCGCATGTCGCGCGGTACGTGACCCGGGACGTCGAGTTCCACGGCACCACCGTTCCCGAGGGCAGCGTGATGATGTTCCTGATCGGCGCCGCCAACCGCGATCACCGCCAGTTCGGTCCCGACAGCGACACATTCGACATCCATCGCGAGCCCCGTCGGCATCTGACCTTCAGTGTCGGCACGCATTTCTGTCTCGGTTCGGCACTGGCGCGGCTCGAGGGCCGGGTCGCGCTCGAGGAGATCCTGAAGCGTTTCCCCGAGTGGGAGGTCGACGCGGCGAACGCCGCGCTGTCGCCGACATCGACGGTGCGGGGCTGGGACACTCTGCCCACCTTCGTTCCCTGACGTCCGGCCGCGGAACGCCGCCGGTTCCGGCGGCGTTTCGTCGTGCCCGGGGTTCATCGCCTTTCACCACACGGGTGCGCGCCCGACGACACCGTCGTCTTCGAGCGCGACGATCGCCCCGTCGTCGAATCCGAGTTCGGCAAGGATCTCGTGGTTGTGCTCGCCGAGCAGCGGTGCGCGGCGGACGTGGACGTCGGTCGGCCCTTCCGAGAATCGCGCCGCCATCGTGCTGTACCGCGCCGTGCCGAACACCGGATGGCCGAGTTCTTCGAAGAATCCCCGGTGCGCGAGCTGCGGTATCTCGCTCTGCCGGTGCGGTTGCATCACCTTCGCCACCGGCACACCGGCACCCCACAGCACCTCCACGATCTCGTCCGCCGTCCGGCTCCGGCACCACCGCGCCAGCTGGTCGTCGAGAAGATCGTGGTGGCGACGCCGCCCCTCGGCGGTGCCGAGCTGGGGATCCGCCGCCCACCCGGGATCGCCCAGCGCAGTACGCAGGAACGACCATTGTTCGTCGGTTTCGACCGCGACGGCCACCCAGCAGTCGGGTCGCCCGAACTCGTCGAGCTCCTCGGTCCGGTACAGGTTCTGCGGCGCAGCGACCGGACCACGATTCCCGTCACGCTCGAGAAGCGTTCCGTACGCGGAGAACTCGATCACCTGCTCCGCGGCGATGTTGAGCGCCGCATCGACCATCGGTGCCTCCACCAGTGCGCCCTCACCGGTGCGGCGGCGTTGTTCGAGCGCCACGAGCAACCCCACGAGCGCATGGACACCGGCGTTCGGATCGCCGACCGAATAGGGCTCCACCGGATTCTGATCGCGATGACCGGTCAGCCAGCTCAGGCCCGAACTGTCCTCGATGACGTAGGCGAAGGCCGGGTTGTCGCGCCACGGACCGTCGAGGCCGAATCCCGGCATGCGAACCAGGATCGCGTCCGGACGCAGGGCACGAACCGTGTCGAAGTCCAGCCCGATCTGGTCGAGTACACGTGGGGTGTAGTTCTCGACGATCACATCGCACGTCGCGATCAGCCGGCGGAGCACCTCACGACCACGTTCGGTGCGGAAATCCAGGGCCAGGCTCCGCTTGCCGGTGTTCAGGGCGGCGAAGATCGGCGACTTCTCCCACCAGTCGTCCTCGGAGACCGGCACTCCCGCGATCAGCCGGGTACCGTCCGGACGCGACGCCGATTCCAGGTGGATGACATCGGCGCCGAGCATCGCGAGGACGTGGGTGCAGGAGGGTCCGGCCCAGAAACTCGTCATGTCCAGCACGCGCAGGCCGTCGAACGGCCGAACCGAACGAGAGCCGGCCGAACCGGCGGCGCCGTTGTCCGCCGGCCGCGGCGTCCCGATTCGCAGGCGCCGATCCCGCGTGTGTTCCCCGAGGGCGGGCGACGGTCGCGATCCGGGCAACGCGCCGGGCTCGATGCGGTACGGGCGAACCGGTTGGACGAAGTCTCCGCGGGGGTTGTCCGTGAACGTCCCCCGGATGCGGTAGTGACCGATTCCGGTGACGTTCTCCCCGTTGCCGACCGGACCGCTCGGAATCCGCAGGGCCGCGGCGAAGTCGAGGATCTCCTCGACGGACCGCTCCGCGATCCACGCCCGGATCTCCGGGGCCATCTTGATGGCCTGTTCGGTGATGGACAGCGGTGATTCCTCGTCGATCCATTCGGGGTGCCCCACCATGACGCACAGGTCGAACCACTGCTGCGCGGTTCCGCACCCCAGCGCGACCAGACCGTCCTGCGCGGTGGCCACCCCGGGAACGGTCAGCCGCCGCTCGGTGCGGAACGGGCGATCGAGTCCGTCGAAGAACGAGACCGGATGGTAGGTCAGACAGAGGATTTCGGTTTCGAGCATGGACACGTCGACGAGTTCTCCGTCGCCGGTGAGCCGGGTGCGTGCCCGCGATGCCAGCGTGGCCGCCGCGGCCGTCGCACCGGTCAGCCATTCCCCGATCCTGCCGCCGATGTGCACCGGTGCGCGGTCGGGAGCACCGCGCCCGAGCCCGATGATCCCGCCGGACCACGCCTGGACGGTGAATTCGGTGGCCGGCCGGTCGCTCCACGGGCCGTCCAGACCGAACGGGGTGATCGCGGTGACGGTCAGGTGCGGATACGCCTGCCGGAGTTGCTCGGGTCGCAGCGACGGGTGTTCGGCGACCGCCGATCCACGTGACCACACCACCGCGTCCGCGGTCTCGAGCAGCGCGTGGACCGTGTCGAGGTCGTCCTCCAGGTCGGGGTCCGCGACGACGCTGCGCTTGCCTCCCGCGAGGAACGCGAACAGGGCTCCGTCGCTGCCGGATTCGATCCGGGCGCCGGAGGCGCTCCAGGTCCGCAGCGGATCGCCGCCGGGTGGTTCGACCTTCACCACGTCGGCGCCGGCGTCGACCAGCATCTTCGTGCAGTAGGCACCGGCAATGCCGGTCGACAACTCGACCACGACGTATCCGCTCAGCGGTGCCGAGCCGGCCCCGCCTTCATCGTTCCCGTCCACGAATCCCTCGGTCCTCCTTCGGTCTCGACACACCGGGCCGTTCGGGCACCGTCACAGACCGAGGAAATCCATCACGTTCCCGCTGACGATGCGGGCCGCGGCGTCCGGGCCGACCGCGTCCACGACGGCGGCGAGAGACTTTTCCGAGTATCCGAACGTGCTCTCGTTGTGCGGGTAGTCGGACGACCACATGATCTTATCGATTCCGATCTCGTCGGCCATCGACAGTCCCAGCGGATCCACCATGAACGAGGCCCACATGTTCTCGTCCCAGTAGTGCCGGATGTCGTGTTCGACGGGACGGTCGAGCATGTGCCGGAACGAGGCGAGCAGGTGCTCGGCGTCCTGGATGGCGGCCGGCACCCAGTTGATCCCGCCTTCGAACCAGCCGATCCGCAGTGCCGGATGACGATCGATGATGCCGCTGAAGATGTACTTGGCGAACATCTCCCGGAACGGGGCGACGTTGTGCATCATGCCGACCGCGACGCTGTTGACCTCGCACGGGCTCGACAGCGGCGCTTCGCCGATGTGGTGCGAGACCGGAACCCCGGACGCCTCGATCTCGTCCCAGACCGGGATCATCGCGGTGCTGGCGTAGTCGATCTGGTTGCCGTCGTTGTCCTTGCCCGCCGAGAGTGGGAGCAGGAAGGTCTTCAGGCCGAGGGACTTCAGTTCGGCAAGCGTGCGCCGGGCACCGTCCGCGTCCCACCAGTTGACGAGTCCGACCCCGTAGAACCGGCCGTTCGACCGCTCCTGCAACTCGGCGATGTATTCGTTGTATATCCGGAAGGACAGTTCGCGAACTTCCTTGTCCGGGTAGAACAACAGCGCGAGGAGCGCATTGGGGAAGGCGAGCTCGACGTCGATGCCGTCCTCGCCGAGATCTCGAATCCGGGCTTCGAGGTTCGTGCTTCCGGACCCGTCCAGCGGGTCGTACTGCATGAGTACGTGACTGAAATCGCCCGGGAGGAAGGACTTTCCCTTACGCCCGAGCTGATACGCGCCTTCCTCGTACCAGACGCGCGGCGCCCGGTCCTTCATTTCTTCGGGAAATCGCTCGATGAAGATGTCGTCGGCGAGCGAGATGTGGTTGTCGGCCGAGAAGACCTTCGTCCCGGCGGGCAATCCCACCCCGCCCGCGGCGTGACCGCGCCGGTCCTTCGGTGGACCGAATCCCTCGGGCGGATACAGCAACGAGCTCGTGTTCGGAACCGGCATCGTGACCCTCCGTTTCGGATCGATTGGTTCACACATTTCGCGACGCGACATCGGCGTGATGCCCGTCGAGTTTTCGTCGGACCGGACCGGTGATCACCACGCGACCGGCAGCGAGTAGACGCCGAACGCCAGACGATCGTGCTTGAATTCGACGTCCTCGAACGGAATCGCCAGGCGCAGAGTCGGAATACGGCGAAGCAGCGTGCTGTAGACGATCTGCAGCTCCGCCCGCGCGAGCTGCTGTCCGACGCACTGGTGCGGCCCGAACCCGAACCCGACGTGCAGGCGAGCCGGCCGGTGCACATCCAGCTTGTCCGGTTCGGGGAACGCCTTGGCATCCCAGTTGGCCGGTGCGAGGTCGACGATGATGCCCTCCCCCGCGCGGATCGTCTCGCCGGCGATCTCGATGTCCTCGACCGCGACGCGGCGCTGACCGTTCTGGATGATGCTCAGGTAGCGCAGCAGTTCCTCGACCGCGTTGGCCAGGACCTTCTTGTCGTCGGTGTCGCGGACGACGGCGAGCTGCTCGGGGTTGCGCAACAGCGCCAGTGTGCCGAGAGCGATCATGTTGGCGCTGGTTTCGTGCCCGGCGATGAGCAGCCCGGTGCCGAGCTGCGCAGCCTCCTTCATGCTGATCTCCCCGGCCCGGACGCGTTCGCCGAGTTCGGACACGACGTCCTCGGCGGGTGCGTCGATCTTCGCCTCGATCAGCTTGATGAGGTACTTCGCCAGCCCGGTCCGGCCTTCGGCGGCCTGCTCGGCGGTCGCGTACCGGTCGACCCCGATCGTGGCGTGTGCCTGGAAGAACTCGTGGTCCTCGTAGGGCACACCGAGCATCTCACTGATGACCAGGGACGGAACCGGGAGTGCGAGGGCCGTGACGAGATCCGCGGGCTGGGGGCCGGCGAGGATCGCGTCGATGTGCTCGTCGGTGATCCGCTGGATCGCGGGGCGCAGCGCGTCGACCCGCTTGAGCGTGAACGGCTTGGTGAGCATCCGCCGGAAGCGTGTGTGTTCCTCCCCGTCGGAGGTGAACACCGAGCGCGGGCGCTTGTGCACCGTCGAGAGCATGCCCTCGTTCCAGTGCGGGAAGCCCGGCTTGCGGTCGTCGACGCTGACGCGCGGATCGGACATCAGCTCCTTGAGTTCGGCATAGCCGGTGACCAGCCACGGCGTGCTGCCGTCCCAGATACGGACCCGGCTGAGCGGGCGCTGCGCGCCCATGTCCAGCACCTGCGGCGGAGGAGCGAACGGGCATTCCGCGGCCCGGTCCATCGGATACTCGGGAATGTCTGCGGCTGTGACGCTTTCGGGTCCTGCCAGCGTGTAGGACATCGCGCTCCTCGTGATCGGTCGTGGGGTCATTCCTCGATGCGGATGGCCAGTGCAGGGCACATCGACGCGGCCTCGCACACACCGTCGGCGAGGTCCTCCGAAGGGCTGTCGTCGAGCAACACGACGATGCCGTCGTCCTCCCGCTGGTCGAACACCTCGTCGGCGTGCGCGACGCACTGCCCGGCGGCGATGCATCTGTCCTGGTCCACGTAGACCTTCATGGCGTCTTCCTTCGTGGGTACGTGTGGGCGGTGGCGCCCGAAACCGGAGGTCAGCCGGTCGTGACGGGTGCCAGCAACAGGCCGATGATCGCGTCGATCAGGCTGGTGCCGGTCGCGGTCCAGTCGGATCCGCTGCCGCCGTCTGCGAGGGTGCGCTCGAGCTGGGCGCTCATGTGCACGATGAGCAGGCGGGCCATCGCGAAGCGTTCGCGGCGAACATCGGGCGGCAGGTCCGGCAACGACCGTTCCAGTCCCGCGATGATGGTCAGCAGTGACCGGGAGGTCAGCGACTCCTCCGAGACCACGTCACGGAACGCGGGGTCGGGCATGAGCTGTGCACTGAATCGTGCGTACCACGTGGGATTTCCGAGCGAATCGAGATGCTCGGTCAGCGGGCGCACCAGGCAGGTCACCCAGTCCCGCACATCGGCGGAGTCGCCGACCTGCGCGACCATCTGATGGCAGAGTCGTTCGACGTGCGCGTTGTGCTTGCGCACGATGGCCCGGACCAGGTCGGCTTTGGTTCCGAAGTGGTATCCGACAGCGGCGTTGTTGCCCTGTCCGGCTTCCTCGCTGATCTGCCGATTGGAGACGGACGCGATGCCCCGTTCGGCGAACAACCGCTCGGCGGCCGCGAGAATCGCCCCCCGGGTCGCGCTGACACGCTCGGCGCGAGCTGTTCGATTCGCGGTGGTCATCGCATCCGCTCCTTGTGTGCCCCACCCAGCGAGGCGTCGGCTCTCGTTCCGGGTGAGGACGTTGCGATCGGGGGCGGCCACCCGAGCCATCACTCGGGTGGCCCCTCGATCCCATCCCCCGTGATCCCCGTCACAGTAAATCCGACGGGCACGGTTAAGTCAAGCAGTTGATTTAAATTGCCGATCCGCAGGCGTGATGCCCGCCGGTCTCCGCTAAGGACGTCGGCGTGGGAGCGGCCGGTGCGGGAGCAGGCTTCCTGCGCAACGGTTTTCCCGCGGTGGTGCCACCGTCGACGGGAAACACCGTCCCGGTGAGATAACGTGAGCGATCCCCGGCGAAATACAGCGCGGCTTCGGCGACGTCCTCCGGGGTCCCGTCCCGTTCGAGCGGCCGATCCGTCTGCATCGAGGCACGAACCGCGCGCGTGAGCCGTTCACTGCGCTCGTCGGCCATCGCGCTCATGGACGTGGTGAGCAGGGCCGTGGGTATGCTGCCCGGCGCAATGCAGTTGACACGGATGTCGTACTGCGCCAATTCGATTGCCGCCGACTTCGTGAACTGGATGATCGCGGCCTTGGACGCCCGGTAGGTCATCACGCCACCGCCGGCCTGGATCCCGCCGATCGAGGACATGTTGACGATCGATCCGCCGCCGTGCTCGGCCATGAACGACGCCGCGTACCGAGTGCCTGCCATGACACCGAGCAGGTTCACTGCCATGACCCTGCCGAAGTCGGCGAGGTCGTCGTGAAGGAAACTCTTGTGCATCCTGCCCGGAATGCCGGCGTTGTTGCACATCACGTCGAGTCCGCCGAAGCGTTCGATCGCGAATTCGACCGTGGCCGCGACCTGCTCGATGTCCCCGACGTCGGTGTACCGGAACACCGACGCCGGGCCACAGGCTCGGACCAACTCCTCTGCGCGCTCACGTTCCACGTCCGCGACGACCACCCGAGCACCCTCGGCGACGTACCGCTCGACGATCGCGCGGCCGATCCCCGATGCTCCACCGGTGACGACGGCGACCTTGCCGGTCAGTTCGTTGACCATCGATTCGATTCCCTTTCGATTCGGAAGAGCGACCTGGACGCACATTCGCAGCGATCCGACCACCTCGGGAGCACCTCACATCGCCGAGACCGCAACGCCGCTGACATGCGCCGGCGCCGGAGGCTAATTCCACCTGCATCGATCCCTGGACGCGACGCAGAGCCCCACCGGCCGCGAGGGTACGGGAAAGAATGTTCCGGAGAACGGGGAATCCGGTCTTTCGCAGACATTCGACCGTGGACGGCACGACCTTCCGCTTCCCCGCCACCGAGACCATTCGCTGCGCGAACGAATATGGGACCGGCCACATTTCGGGCTCCGCCGCCCACGCCCCGAGGGGAAACGAATGTCCGAATCCTTGCCCGACCTCGCCTTGCAGAGTATGATTCTCATAACTCGGAATTACCATTCTGTTCCGAGGCGAAGGTGATTCGACCGGGGCATGCCCCACACAGCTTCCTTTCACGACCGCGCGGCGGACACCCGCATATCTCGAGGCACACGACCGACAGCCGAGCAGCATCCTCCGGTTCCGCCCGGCGCCACGGCCGGCGGCCGAGACACCACAGACACAGGAGGGAAAGATCGTGGGACGAGTTGAAGGCAAGGTTGCGTTCGTCACCGGCGCCGCGCGCGGTCAGGGCCGGAGCCATGCGGTTCGCCTGGCCGAAGAGGGCGCGGACATCATCGCCGTCGACCTGTGCGAGGACATCCCGACGATCGGGTACGCGATGGCCCGCCCGGAGGATCTCGAGGAAACGGCCCGGCTCGTCGAGAAGACAGGACGCCGAATCGTGACCGCGCAGACGGACGTACGCGATGTGGCGCAGTTGCGTGCGGCGCTCGACGCCGGCATCGCCGAGTTCGGGAAGCTCGACATCGTCGTCGCGCAGGCCGGCGTCGCAGGAATGAAGGGTGAGCCTCAGATCCAGGCCTGGTGCGATGTCATCGATACCAACCTGATCGGCACGATCAATGCCATCCAGGTGTCGCTCCCCCATCTCGGCGACGGCGCGGCCATCGTCGCCACCGGGTCGACGGCGGCCCTCATGGACACCTCGAAGGTCGACAACCCGGGCGCCGACCTGGGCGGCATGGCCTACGTGCACTCGAAGCGGGCACTGACGCACTACGTCTACGACCTGGCCACCCACCTCGCGCCGCGCGGCATTCGCGCGAACGTCGTCCACCCGACGAACTGCAACACCGCGATGCTGCAGAGCGAGCCGATGTACCGCTCCTTCCGCCCCGACCTCGAGCACCCGACCCGCGTGGATGTCGAACCGGCCTTCGGGGTCCAGCAGGCGATGCGCATCCCGTACGTCGAACCCGAGGACATCAGCAACGCGATCGTCTACCTCGTCTCCGAGGAAGCCCGCTACGTCACCGGTGTGCAGTTGCGGGTGGACGGCGGCGGCTACCTCAAGTGGTACGACTACCACGTCTGATCTCCCCTGCTCATCTCCCCTGCGGGGCACGGATTCACGACAACTCGAAGGACAGGTCAATGAAGGTGAAAGTCGATTCGCAACGCTGCCAGGGTCATACGCTCTGCGCGATGAGCGCCCCGGGCGCCTTCGAACTGAGTGAGATCGACGGTCACGCGTCCGCGGTGTACGACCGGGTCCCGGCCGATCAGGAGGAGCAGGTGCGCGAGGCGGCACGATCGTGCCCCGAACAAGCCGTCTCCATCTCCTGACCCCGCCCGAACAGACGTGCGCCGTGAACCACGACCAACCGAGGGAAGCCACACCGTGACCACCGAGAACATCGTCACCGACGAAGATCGCAAGAAGAACCGATACCACTTCGACCGCCACACACCCGAGTACCGGCATCGGTTCGAATCGATCACCCAGGAGATGCACGAAACCTGCCCCGTCGCCTGGACGGACACCTACGACGGCCACTGGGTCGCGGCCGGCAGCGCCGCGGTCTTCGAACTGGCCCGCTGCCCGCACATCTCGAACGATCACGACATCAACAACGAACGCAAGGGCTACAAGGGCATCTCGATCCCGACCGCCCAGCGCGCGTCACTCGTGCGCGGCGGGATCCTGGAGATGGACGATCCCGAACACCGCGAATACCGTTCGGTGCTCAATCCCTATCTGTCGCCGGCCGCGGTGCAGCGGTGGAAGCCGTTCATCGACGAGGTCGTCCGCGCGAGCCTCGACGAGAAGATCGAGCAGGGCCGCATCGACTTCGTCGACGACCTCGCCAATGTCGTGCCCGCGGTACTGACCTTGGCGATGCTCGGAATTCCGTTGAAGCAGTGGTCGATCTACAGCGAACCGGTCCACGCGGCGGTGTACACACCGGAGAATTCGCCCGACGCCCCGCGCGTCGCCGAGATGCACCGGGCGATGGGACTGGACCTGCTCACCAACATGCACGAGATCCGCCAGAATCCGCGGCCGGGACTGGTCAACGCGCTCCTCGAACTGCGCATCGACGGTGAGCCCGCACCCGACCTCGAACTGCTCGGGATGCTGGGGCTGATCATCGGCGGCGGTTTCGACACCACGACGGCGCTCACCGCGCACGCCCTCGAATGGTTGTCCCGGAATCCCGAACAGCGCGACGAACTCAGCCGCGAACGTGACTCCCTACTCGACTCCGCGACCGAGGAGTTCCTGCGCTACTTCACCCCCGCCCCCGGTGACGGACGCACGATCGCGGCGGACTTCGAAGCGGCCGGCACCGAGTTCAAGGAAGGTGAGCGTCTGTGGCTGTCCTGGGCGATGGCCAACCGCGACCCGTCCCTGTTCCCCGAGCCGAACCGAATCATCATGGACCGCAAGGCCAATCGCCACTTCAGTTTCGGACTCGGGATCCATCGGTGCATCGGGTCCAATGTGGCGCGCACGGTGTTCAAGTCGATGGTGACCGCGGTCCTCGATCGCATGCCCGACTACCGGTGTGATCCGGAGGGCACCGTCCACTACGAGACGATCGGCGTCATCCAGGGCATGCGCAATCTGCCGGCCACCTTCACGCCGGGACCACGGCTGGGTCCCGGCCTCGACGAAACGCTCGAGAAGCTCCAGCGTCTGTGCGACGAGCAGCATCTCGCGGAGCCGGTGACCGTACGCCGCGACGCGGCAAAGATCGGTGACCCGCAGTGATCAACCGTCCGAACTGAACAAGCACACTGCCGCCGTCGCCTCGACCACTTCTCCGGAGATGGTCGAGGCGACGGCGGCGGGCGGGAATCACCCGGCGGGCAGAAGGTCCGATCGCACACGAGGCCGCGACAGCCGTCCGGTGCAGAACGTCTCGGCGGCGGTCACGTCGGTTGCGCTCGCGCCTGCCGCGACGAGCGCCTGGGCCTTGAACGCCCTCGCAGCCAGACTCAGGCGGTGCTGCACGAGCCGCACCTCGCTGTCGAGCTCGGGCGGAATACGATCGCCCCACAGCGTCACTTCCGTGGGGTGGTGCCCCAGAGCGGCGTGGACCCCGTCCCGGACCCGGGTATCCGAGCTGTACAGGTCCGCCTCGACGGCGACGGTGTGCGGGTACAACCCTTTGCGGCGAGTCGTCAGGACGGATTCGAGATCACCCGTGCCCACCCCCAGGATCCGCAACGGGCGCGGATCCGATGCATCCTGAACGAAGACCGTGACGTTCCATCCGGCCATGACGCGATCGAACAGCCAACCGCCGGCGAACCGGACGACGTCCGCAGTGTTCAGCGCGACGACGTCGAGGCGGTATCGAGAGTCGACGGTTCCGGATTCCCCTGACGACCCGTTCTCTCCCGACCCCTCGCCCCCCGAGCCCTTCCGGTGAGCCGTGTCGAACTGCCGAGCTGTCATGGAAGTTCCTTTCTGCCTGACGAGACCGAATTACCGTGACGACCGAACGGTCCGACGCCTGCCGACAGACGCAGCGCACTCCATCGACCTCGGTGTCCCGGGTACTTCCGAACTGCATCCCCGCCGGTCCTCGGCGACATGCGCACCCCCGTGCGCGTCGCACGACAACGGTGTGGCACGGCAACCCCCCTGCGGACCGAGAACCTAGTAAACACACAGTAGGTTGGTTTGACAGATGTGACAAGGGTCTCATTCGAGACTGTTTCGGCACCTCGTCACGCCCGCGGCCGAGCCGACCCGGTCGCATACCAGGCCGGCTCCCGGGCAAGGTGGAAGCTCCAACCATTGCCCGCAACAACGCTTTACGAGCGTTCGGCAGCGGCGACGCTGCTCGTCTCCGGAGCTGTGCGGACAGACGAGAAATCGACCACCCTCCGCTCGGCGGCAACGGTCACCGCGCGGGAGCGCGTCGGACGGGCCGGTCCGCAAAGGGACCGCGTCCGAACGATCGCCCACACATTCGACACCGATGCTCCGCGAATAGAACTACAGCAGTGACACTTTCGACACACAGCCCCAGCCGGAAGACGGAACCGGCCGCGCGGTCACACCCCGGTCACCGAGGTCCTTGCCCGATAACGTTTCTCTCCAATAGCATTCGCGTACCCGTACGCGTTCCGGAATCCGACGGGACCGTCCGAGACTGTGGCACATCACAGGACGAGTGCGATTCCCCCTGCGTTCCGGATCATTTCGTGCCGACATGTGGGATGTCGGCGAGGCACATCCCTCGAGCCGAACGTTGACGCCGGCCCCGAGAATGCGGAAGCGTACAGGCGGAGCGCCGATGCCGAGCCGAGGATCGCAGCTGCTCGAACCGGGCCCGGTGCTCGAGCCGAGGAGGTACACATGCCGGACCGCGCGCCGTCGTCGACCGACGCCGAGTCCCTGCTCCTCGCCGCCGAGGAAGCCGAAGCCGAAGCGGTCGCAGCCGAAGC
>Ga0182745_1000703_pt1 | contig 35105 bp, 24 predicted proteins | sample eDN3rd30CKraftBY_FD_128523 | JGI IMG/M metagenome (GOLD analysis project Ga0182745, IMG submission 128523) | Enriched backyard soil microbial communities from Emeryville, California, USA - eDNA 3rd pass 30_C Kraft BY (version 2) (version 2) | ecosystem: Environmental > Terrestrial > Soil >...
AACCCTACGCCATCACCGGCGCGCCGCGCGTGGCGAAAGGCAAGGTGTACATGGGCCAGGGCGGCGCCGAATTCGGCGTGCGCGGCTTCATCGCCGCTTACGACGTCGACACCGGCGAACGCGATTGGATCTGGTACACCGTGCCCGGCAACCCGGCCGACGGCTTCGAGAATCCGCAGATGGAACTGGCCGCCGACACCTGGAACGGCGAATGGTGGCTGACGGGCGGTGGCGGCACGGTGTGGGATTCCATCGTCTACGATCCGGTGACCGACCTGCTCCTGGTCGGCACCGGCAACGGCTCGCCCTGGCCCTCGGAAATCCGCAGCCCGGGCGGCGGCGACAACCTGTACCTATCTTCCATCGTGGCGCTGAATCCCGACACCGGCGAATACGTGTGGCACTACCAGACCACGCCCGCCGATTCCTGGGACTACACCGCGGTGCAGCAGATCATCGTCGCCGATCTCGAAATCGACGGACAGATGCGCCACGTGGCGATGCAGCAGCCCAAGAACGGCTTTTTCTACGTGGTCGACGCCGCCACCGGCGAGCTGATTTCCGCCGAGATGGTAATTCCCGTCACTTGGGCCGACGGCGTGGACCTGGCCACCGGGCGCCCGATCGAAAACCCCGCGGCCCGCTACGACCGCACCGGCCAGGGCATGGTGGTCACGCCGTTCTTCGGCGGTTCGCACAACTGGCAGCCGATGTCCTACAACCCCAACACCGGGCTGGTCTACATCCCGATCGCGCACCAGAACTACGGCTTTGTCGCCACCGAGCAGGACGACAATCCGATGGGCCAGAGACTGTCGATCAGTACCGTGCGCGGCGCGCAGCTCTACGATCAGCTCGACATCGCCCCGATCAACGAGCACTTCATGCTGGCCTGGGATCCGGTGAACCAGCGCGAAGCGTTCCGCGTGCCGTCGGGCGACCAGCGCAACGGCGGCACCATGACCACCGCCACCAACCTGGTGTTCCAGGGCAGCCGCCTGGACAACACCTTCTATGCCTACGACGCCGAGAACGGCGAGACTTTATGGTCGCAGAACGTGCAGACCGGCGCGCTTGCCGGCCCTGTTACCTACCTGCTCGACGGCGAGCAGTACGTGGCGGTAGTGGGCGGATTCAAGAACACTCGTTCCTATTATGAATCCAACAATTCGCGCCTGTTGGTATTCAAGCTTGGCGGCAACGCGCAGTTGCCGCCGGAGCAGGAATTCACTATGCCCGCCCTCAATCCGCCGGAAAACTTCGGCAGCGCGGAACAGTTGGCGCTTGGCGAAGCCCGCTACGAAACCTACTGCGGCGCCTGCCACGGCATCGACGGCCAGTCGCGCGGCTCCTTCCCCGACCTGCGCTACAGCCCGGCGCTCAATTCGCAGGAACTGTTCGATGCCATCGTGCTGCAGGGCGTACGCAGCGCGCAGGGCATGGTGTCCTTCGACGAAGCGCTCGATCCACCCGAAACGGAGGCGCTGCGTGCCTACATGACGCTGCGCGCCAACGAGCTGCAAACAGCCCAGGCGGCACGGACGCAGCCGGCGGCGCCGGAGGTGGTGCCACACGCCGAGTAAGGGACCAGCAAGGTACACAGGGGCGGACCATCCGGTCCGCCCCCGGTTCCTCGCTTTAGGATTTTGGCTGCCCAGGCAGCACCCGCTTTGATTTCGCATAGGTACAGCTCGATGCCCACGCCTCTCCTCCGCCTTCCCGGCGTTCTGCTCCCTCTGGCCTTCGCCGCCGCGCTCACCTCCTGCGGCCTGTCCGCTGCCGATGCGGAGCGCATTACTCCCGCACCTGCCTTTACGCCCGCGGACCTGTTGGCGCTGCCCGCCGACAACTGGGTGACCAATGGCGGCAACGTCTACAACCAGCGCTATTCCCCGCTCGCGGAGATCGACCGCAACAACGTGGCCGATCTCAAGGCCGAGTGGCAGACGCACCTCAACGGCTCGGGCCTGGGACCGCAGTATTCCGGGCAGGCGCAGATACTGGAATACGAAGGCACGTTGTACGTCATCACCGGCGCCAACGACGTGTTCGCGCTGGACGTGGAAAGCGGCGCCATCCTGTGGAGCTACACCGCCAATCTCGACCCGGCGCGGGTCAATGTGTGCTGCGGCTGGACCAATCGCGGCGTCGCCATGGGCGACGGCAAGATATTCTTTGGCCGCCTCGACGCGCGCCTGGTGGCGCTGGATCAGCGCACCGGCGAAGTGGTGTGGGACATCCAGGCCGAGGATCCGTTGCTCGGCTTCGCCATCACCAGCCCGCCGCTGTACTACGACGGCATGCTCATTTCCGGTTTCTCCGGCAGCAACCAGGGCATGCGCGGGCGCCTGAAGGCCTTTGATGCCGCCACCGGCGAACTGCGCTGGACCTTCTACACCATTCCCGACCCCGGCGAATTCGGCCACGACACCTGGCCGCAGGACAACGACATATGGCGCTATGGCGGCGGTTCGGTGTGGCAGACGCCGGCAGTGGATCCCGAACTGGGCCTGCTGTATTTCTCCACCGGCAACGCCTTTCCTGAATTCAACGGTGCCATCCGTGCCGGCGACAATCTGTTCACTTCGTCGATACTCGCGCTCGACATCCACACCGGCGAATACCGCTGGCATTACCAGCAAACGCATCACGATCTGTGGGACTACGATTCGCCCAATCCCGTGATCCTGTTCGATGCCGAAATCGATGGCGTGGCGCGCAAGGGCATCGCCCAGATTCCCAAGAGCGGCTACCTGTACCTGCTCGATCGCACGAATGGCACGCCGCTGTTCCCCATCGAGGAAACACCGGTGCCGCAGGAACCGGGCCGCGCCACCGCCGCCACCCAGCCGATTCCCGCCGGTCCGCACATCCTGCCGCACAGCATCGATGTGCAGCCGGAAGGCTGGCAGTTGGTGAACGAGGGCCGCACCTTCACGCCGCTGCCCATGGAAGGCTACGTGATCTACCGGCCGCTGGCCCACGTGAACTGGCCGCCAAGTTCCTACGACCCCGACAGCCATCTGATGTATATCTGCGCCACCGACCAGATCGGCGTGCTGATCGCGCGCGACGAAGACGAAGCGCAAGCCCACGTGCCCTATGCCGATACCGACGGTTTCGGTTCCATCGACGTGGCCCGCCGCGGCCTTTTTACCGCGGTGGACCTGAGCACCCGCCGCATCGCCTGGCAACAGCAATGGAGCGACCGCTGTTTCAGCGGTTCGGTGGTCACCGCCGGAGGACTGGTATTCGTGGGCCGCGGCGATGGCCGCCTGACCGCGCTCGACAAGCGCACGGGCGATCAGCTATGGGCCTTCCGCACCGAATCCGGCGGCATCCACGGCGCACCGGCGGTGTTCACGCACAAGGGCGCGCAGTACGTGGCCGCCTTTGCCGGTGGCAGCGTGTTCTATCCAGGCCAGCGCGGCGACAGCGTGTGGCTGTTCTCGCTGCACGGGCAAATGGAGGAACCGCCGCGTGCCCCTGCCACCTCCACCGCCGCGCTCTCGGCCAGTCCCTCGCCGGAAGAGCTGATGGCCAGCCTGGCCACGGACGAACCGGCCGATCTGGAACGCGGCCGCCTGCTCTACATGCAGGCCTGCCAGCCCTGCCACGGCGAAACCGGCCGTGGCGGCGAAGGCGGCGGCGCGCCGCTCACCGCCGCGCTGACCCTGGAAACCATCGTGACCACGCTCAACAGCGGCCGTAACCAGATGCCGGCTTTCGGCGCGCTGTTCGACCCGGCACAGCTCCGCGACATCGCTCACTATCTGAAGGACGACCTGCTCGAGGCGCCGGCCGCGCGGGAGTGAATCGCACCTGTAAAAACGGCGGGCTTTCCCGCCGTTTTTATCTCCCTCATTCCTGATTGCAAAAATTTCCGCAAAATGCCGTAACGGCTTCCGATCCGATAAATCGTACTGTTCCGTTGCAAGACTCTGTCCTACACTCCGGACACCCTGCTTCTTGCCTTACAGGGAGATGTCATAAAAAAACAGCAATCAAACATCACCAAACGGGAAGCAGAATCAATGGACAAGACTACCCCCTGCAGTAGCATCCAAAACAGACTCTACCTGGCAATCGCCGCCACCCTCGCCACATTCAGCACGCCTCTCGCCGTCGCCCAACCAACCATTCCAAGCAATCTGGAGGAAATCCAGGTTACCGGTTCCAGGGTTCGCCTCGTCGACGGCATGACCGCGCCAACCCCTGTCACCGCGATTACCACCAGCGAGCTGAAGGACTTCAACCCCGGCACCACGGTTGCCGCCCAGCTCGACAGCCTGCCGCAATTCTTCGACACGCCCAGCGCCCAGCGCGGCGGCAACGCCATCAGCAGCAACGCCGGCGGCTCGTATCTGAACCTGCGCGGCATGGGCCTCAACCGCACCCTGGTACTGCTCGATGGCACCCGCGTGGCGCCCGCCGACGCCCAGGGCGCCGTCAACGTGGACTTGTTCCCCAGCGCCCTGGTGCAGCGCATCGACGTGGTGACGGGCGGCGCCTCGGCGGCCTATGGCGCCGATGCCGTGGCCGGCGTGGTCAACTTCATTCTGGACCGCGAATTCGAAGGCCTGCGCGCCAACGTATCCACCGGCATCACCGAGCACAGGGATGGCGAGAACTACAACTTCAGCGTGGCCGGCGGCAAAGCCTTCATGGACGGCCGCCTGAACGTCATCGCCTCCGTCGAAGCGCGGCAGATCGATCAGATCGGCCCCCAAAGCAAGGATCGTCTCGACAACTGGAAGGACTGGGGCCTGGTACGCAATCCCAACTGGGTTTCCGCCACGGCGACCCCGAACGAGCCGCAGCGCATCACGGTGCCTTACGTGTTCAGCACCCAGTCCGCGCCGCAGGGCTTGATCATCACTTCGGCTCCCGACTTCGCTTATACCAACTGGACCTTCACCGACGACGGCACCGGCATCCGGCCCTATTCCTTTGGCGACTACGCGTCGATCAGCGGTGCCGGCGCGCAGAACAACCAATCCGGCGGGCAGGAGTATAAGTATTACGACCAAGCGGTTTTTCGCGGACCACGCGGCAATGACGTAGCGCAGCGCTCGGGTTTTCTCGGCCTCAAGTTCGACGCCACCGACCGCCTGACGCTTACCGCGCAGGCCGCGGCGGGACGCAGTGAATCCAACTATTATGGCCAGCATGCCAACGCCTCGATTGCCGGACAGGTTTATTCCTGGAAGATTTTCCGTGACAACCCTTACCTGCCCGCCGCCCTGGCCGCCGGCATGGATGAGGCAGGCCTCGACATGATCCGGCTTTCCACCACCGGCATCATCGACGGACCGGGCCTGATCAACATCTACGACAATCGCGGCGACCGCAGCGTGCAGCAGCAGGAGATGTTCACGCTTGGCTTCGACTACAACCTCGATGACAACTGGAACCTGAACGGCTCCATTCAGCACGGCAAGGCCGACATCGCCACCGGCATTCTCAACGTGCCGCGCACCGACAAGCTCTACCTGGCAATGGATGCCGTGCGCGACCCCGGCACGGGCGAGATCGTGTGCAACATTGCCCTGCGCAACCCGCAGCCGGCCGAACTGGCGGCGTTCATGGAAGGCAAGCTGATCTCCAGCCCGCTCGATCCCATGGGCGTACCCGCCGATTCGCCGATAGGTCCGATGAACCCCCTGGATTGCGTGCCCTTCAATCCCTTTGGCGTCGGCAACGTCAACCAGGCCGCCAAGGATTGGATTCTCGACCCCGAGAAAAAACAGATGCGCACGCTGGAGCAGGATTTCGCCGAACTGTTGCTCACCGGCGTCCTGTTCGATGGCTGGGGCGCGGGACCGGTTTCGGTGGCGGCCGGCCTGACCTGGCGCGACGAATCGTTCGAGCAGTACAGCCTGCCCGCCTGGGGGGAACGCGGCATCTTGAACGTGCCCGAACTCGGGATCCGTTCCGTTCCCGATGGCTTCGCCAACGATGGCAACCGCGAACTGCATCCTTACTCGGGAATCGGCGCCGGCAGCGGCAGCAAGAGCGTGTGGGAATGGTATGCCGAATTGAACGTGCCGATCTGGCGGTGGGATTCCGGGCAGGACCTGGGTTCCTCCTTTGCCTACCGCAGTTCCGATTATTCGCTTTCAGGCCGACAGGAAAGCTGGAAGATCGGCCTCGACGCGCAATTGCTCGATTCGCTGCGCTGGCGCATCACCAAATCCAGCGACATCCGCGAACCGAACTTTGCCGAAACCTTCCTTACCGGCACCGGCGGTGGCGCGGTTACCGATCCCTTCCGCAACAACGAAAACAGCAACGGCCTGACGGTGCTGGCAACCTCAAATCCCACGCTGAGTGCGGAAATCGCCGATACCATCACCACCGGTTTCGTCTGGCAGCCCACCTTTGCCGAGTGGATCGACGGTCTGTCGCTCTCGCTCGACTGGTACGAGATCAACCTCAAGGACGCCATCACGCCCTACGGCCCGCAGCGCATCGTGGACGATTGCTTCGCCACCGGTGCCGCCAGCGCCTGCGACCTGCTCAAACGCCTGCCGACCACGGATGGCAGCCTCGGCCCGCTCTCGCGCATCCTGAACCAGAACGTCAACGCCGCCATGGCGCAGACGCGCGGGGTGGATTTCGAAGCCGCCTATCGCTTCGAGCCGGATTTCTTTGCCGAACAGGAAGAGTCCTTCTCGCTGCGCGCGCTGGTGGGTTATCTCAGTGAAAACTCCACCACCTCCGCCGCCGGCACCACGCAGGACAGCGTGAACAGCCAGACCCGTCCGAAGGTTTCCGGCGTCATCACCGGCAACTACAGTCTCGGCGCCTGGGGCTTCATGCTGCAATCGCGGTATTACGACAGCGTGATGAACAACAACACCTGGGTGGAAGGCCGCGACATCGACGACAACTGGATCGCTTCGCAGACGATCTTCAACTCCGCCATTTCCTACCAGTATGAAATGCAGGGCGGGGCCCTCTGGCGCGCCTCGTTCAACATCACCAACCTGTTCGACAGGGACCCCTCGATCGTTGCCGGCGCCAACGGCCAAAGCATCATCGCCGGCCACGACAGCCTGGGGCGCCGCTATCAGGTGAGTTTGAATCTGGACTTCTAGTTCACCAACTTCAGGCGCAGAAATAACAACGGCGGGTAATTACCCGCCGTTTTTTCATATCACGATCCAACGCTCGTCACACTTCCGCCCAGCGCCGCAGCAGGTTGTGGTAGACGCCGGTGAGCGATACCACTTGCGGGTTGTCGCCCAGTTCCTGGCGCAGCTGGATGATGTTCATGTCGAGATCGAACAGCAGGGTGCGCTTGCCGTCGTCGCGGATCAGGCTCTGGATCCAGAAGAACGAGGCCACGCGCACGCCGCGGGTGATGGGCGTGACGCGGTGCAGGCTGGTGGAGGGATAAAGCACCATGTCGCCGGCCGCCAGCTTTACCTGGTGCACGCCGTAGGTATCGTCGATCACCAGTTCGCCACCGTCGTACTCCTCGGGCTGCGACAGGAACAGCGTGGCCGACAGGTCGGTGCGGATGCGCTGGCCGGTGGTGCGTGAATCGCGGATGGCATTGTCCACGTGGTTGCCGAAGCTCTGCTCGGTGCCGTAGCGGTTGAACAGCGGCGGAAAGATCCGTGCCGGCAGCGCTGCGGCGTTGAACAGCGGACTCTGGCGCAGCGCGGCCAGGATGGTGTCGCCCATCTGGCGCGCCAGCGGCGAATCCTCCGGTATCTGCTCGTTCTTTTTCACCTGCGTGGATTGAAACCCCGCGGTTACCGCGCCATCCACCCACTCGCCGGTATCCAACGCCTGGCGAAAGCGGGCCACCTGGTCCGCGCTCAGCACTTCGGGTATCTGAATCAGCATTCACCGCTCCTCATCGATCGGTTCAAGGAAAATGCCTCTTTTTATCAAAAAAAACACCGTGCCGGCCAGAAGCCGACACGGTGTCTGGGTCCTGCCTTCTACTTACAGTGCGTAGCCGAAGCTAAGGATCACCGAACGAGCCGGCCCGATGGAGGCATAGTGCGCCGAGTAGGGACGGGTGAAGTAGTCTTCGTTCGTGGCATTCTGCACGTTGAGCTGGAAGCCCATCTTCTCGCTCGCCTGCCAGGAAGCCATCAGATCCACCGTGGTGTAGGAGGGGATCCACACGGTGTTGGCCGCGTTGCCGTAACGTTTGTCGACGTAGTTCACGCCACCGCCGATCGACAGGTTGGACAGCACGTCATAGCTGGTCCACAGGTTGAAGCTGTTTTCCGGGGTGTTGGGGAACACGTGGCCCTGGTCGTTGGCAATCGGGCCGTCATCGACGATTTCGCTGTCGAGGTAGGTGTAGCCCGCCATCACATTCCACTGTTGGGTAACCTGGCCGTTGATCGAGAGCTCGATACCACGCACTTCCTGCTCGCCGACGTTCTGCTGCGGCGCGCCGGAACCGGGCTCGACCGCCACGCGGGCGTTTTCCTTGGTGGTCTGGAACAGCGAGGACTGCAGGTTCAGACGACCGCCGGCAAAAGCCCACTTGGTGCCAAGCTCATAGCTGCGGTTGCGTTCCGGATCCAGATCGGCGTTGACCGCGGAGAGGTTCTCGGTGCCATCGCCCAGGGTGTTGCCCGAGGGGTTGGACGAGGTGCCGGTGGAGATATAGATGCTGCCGTTGTCCGCCGGCTTGAACACCAATCCCAACTGATGATTCCAGAAACTGCTGTCGTTGCTGATCGTCACGGCCGGGCTACCGGAGGTCTGGGTGGTCTCGTAGTCGTCGAAACGCACGCCCAGGTTCAACTGCCAGCGTTCGGAAAAACTTACCGTATCGAAGAAATAGGCCGATTTCGTATCCGTTTCCGCCACCGTGCCCGACGCCGCCGGCGTGATGGTGCCGACCCAGGGATCATGGGGATTAGGATTGGCCAGGCTGGTGCAGTTGTAGTTGGACGCGGCACCGATGGCGCCGGGCGCGCTGCACGAGTTGGCGGCTGGGGGATTGCCGGCGGCCGCCCCGAAGGGGTTGGTGCTGGTCACGGTGTAGCCGCGGTTATGCATCTCTTCCTTGCTGAACTCCAGGCCGGTCGAGAAGCTGTGTTCCATGCCGCCCAGTTCGAATACGCCGCGCAGGTTGCTCTGGTTGGCCTTGGTCTCGGTTTCCGAGTTGCGGTTCTTGGTATTGCGCAGCACTGTACCGTAGTACACGTTGCCGCGGCCGTCGTCGGGGTTGGTGACGACGTAGTCGTTGCTGCTTTCGCCGAAACGCGTGGTGTTGGTGAAACGCAGGTTATCGCTGAAATCGTGTTCGAAGGTCACGGTGCCGATGTCGGAGCCGGTTTTCTGGAAGTCACGGTTCAAGAGACCATAGAAATTATCGCGGTTCACGTAGACCGGTTCGCCCGATGCGCTGGTGTTGGTGGTATTGCGGGAATAGGGAATGCTGTAGTCCGGCATGTCGTCGGTGCGGAAATAGTAATAATCCAGACCGAAGCGGGTCGCAGTGCCCAGGCCGAAGGCCAGCGACGGCGCCACGCCCTTGTGTTCGAAGAACACGGAATCGCGGCCCGGAACGTCGCCATCGTTGTACATCACGTTCAGGCGCGCGGCGGTGGTGGTGCCGAGCTGTTTGTTGCCATCCACGGAGATGCGCTTGAAATCTTCATTGCCCGCGCCAAGGCGCATGGACAGCGAGTCCTCCAGACGGGGGCGCTTGGTGGCAAGGTTCACCGCGCCGCCCGCGGAACCACGGCCGCCGTACGCCGAGCTCGGGCCCATCAACACTTCCACCTGCTCCAGCGCGAACACGTCGCGGCTCTGGGAACCGGCGTCACGCACGCCGTCGACGAAAACGTCAGCGCCGGCATCGAAACCACGGATCTTCAGGTTGTCGCCGGCGGGCTGACCGCCCTCACCCGCGTTGAAGCTGATGCCCGGCACCGATTTCAGCGCGTCCACCAGCGAGTTCACGCCGCGTTCTTCCAGCAGGCTGGCGGGCAATATCGAGACGGATTTCGGCGTATCCAGGATCGGCGCCGTCATTTTCGAGTTGATGCTGCGGTTTTCCAGCGCGCGGCCTTCGATGTTGATTTCCTCGATGCTCTGCTGCGCCTGCACCGTGGACACCAAGCTGCCGGCAACCGCCAGCGCCAGGGTGGATTTGACCAGAAGGGAAGAACGGCCAAAGCCCGCCGACAAGGCGTGGGCGGCCAGGGACTGTTTGGTATGTGTCATACAGGTTTCCTACGGGTTGGTGTTGATGAGTAGATGAAAAACTTATCGTTATTATGAAGTTACGCAGCGCATGCCACTAAAAAGGAGGAAGAGATTCGCACGGGCATGCCAAATGGAAAAAAAGAATAGGTAAGAGTGAGTCTCAAACAATTTGGAGAATGATAATCATTTTTATTAGTAGAGTATAGTCCCCTCTTGTTCGACTCCTCATCGCCAGAGAAACTTGGCGTCCGGCAATGACTTGCCCATTTCACCGGTCGTCGGCATAACGGAATTCACAACAAGCAACAAACCACTACTTCCCGGAGGGAAATCATGCGCAACCATCACAAGCTTCTTGGCGGCATCGTACTGGCCGGGCTGCTGGCCACCTCGGCCAGCGCCCAGTTGCAAACCGGCCCCATGTCGTTCTTCATCACCAGCGTCGGCTCCGGTGACGGCGGCAACCTGGGCGGCCTGGAGGGCGCGGACGCCATCTGCCACGCCCGTGCCGAAACCGTCGGCGCCGGCGACCACACCTGGCGCGCCTATCTCAGCACCCAGGGCCCCAATGCCGTCAACGCCCGCGACCGCATCGGTTCCGGCCCCTGGTACAACGCCCACGGCACGCAGATCGCGCCCAACGTGGACGCCCTGCACAGCATCAACAACCGGCTTTCCTTCCTGAACGGGCTGGACGAGAACGGCCGCTTCATCCCCGCCGCCGGCTTCAGCCCCAACCGCCACGACATCCTCACCGGCTCGCAGGTGGACGGCACCGCCTATCCGGAAGGCGACGACATGACGTGCAACAACTGGACCAGCAACAGCGACGACAACAAAGCCCGCCTTGGCCACTTCGACTTCGCCAACTGGAACTCCACCCACGACTCGCGCGGCTGCAGCGGCCCATCACTGGTCGCCACCGGCGGCGACGGCCTGCTGTACTGCTTCGCCGCGGACTGATCCTGCCCTGGTCCCCAGCGGCCCGGCAGATCTGCCGGGCCGCACCCCTTATATGAGAACAATTCTCATTATTCTTGCGAGAGCGAATGCCTTGTTCTAGCATTCGCACATCCCACTCAATCGTTGCTGGTCATGTTGTTGAACACCGCTCCCGCGCTGGAAACGCTTTATCTCGATCACGTGCAGTGGCTGCGCGCCCTGCTGCAGCGGCGCCTGCGCTGTTCCGCCACGGCGGCCGACCTGGCGCAGGATGTGTTCGTGCGGCTCTTGAGCAAACCCACGCTGCCACCGCTGCAGGAACCGCGCGCCTACCTGGCGCGCATCGCGCACGGCCTGTTGATCGACCATCGCCGCCGCCAGGCGCTGGAGCAGGCCTGGCTGCAGACGCTGGCCGCGCTGCCGCAGGACTTCGCACCGTCGCCCGAGGAACAGGTGCAGATCATCGACGCCCTGGCGCGTATCGATGCCCTCCTGGAAGGCCTCAGGCCGCGGGTCAGGGAAACCTTTCTGTTGTCCCGCCTGGAAGGGCTGAGCCATCCGGCAATCGCGGCGCGGCTCGGGGTATCGCTGAGCACGGTGGAAAAGGACATGGCCTGCGCCCTGCGCCACTGCTACCGCCTGCTCATGGAATAAGCCATGCCCGCCGCCCTGCCGCAGGATCTTCCGGACTCGCTCATCGACCAGGCCATTCGCTGGGCGGTGGTGCTGGGTTCCGGCACCACCACCACGGCCGAACGGGCCGATTTCGACCGCTGGCTCGAGGCCGACCACGCGCATCTGAATGCCTGGCGCCGGGTGCAGAGCATCGAACAGGAACTGGCCGCCGCGCCCGCCGGCCTTGGCGCCAACGCTCTGCGCCGGACGGAACGCGCACGCCGCGACAAACGCCGTCTGCTTTCCAGCCTGGGCGGACTGGCGGGCCTGCTGCTCGCCTGCCTGCTCCTGCTCCTGCATCCGCTGTGGCAAATGCAGCAGGCCGATCAGGTTACCGCCCGCCACGAACAGCGCCAGCTGACCTTGCCCGGCGGCGCCCTGGTATATCTGAACGGCGCCACCGCGCTCGACATCGCCCGCGAGGATGGCGTGCTGATGCTGCACCTGCATCGCGGCGAAATCCTGGTCGATTCCAGCGCCGCGGCCCTGGCGGACAAACCCCGCGTGCTCACCACCGATGGCCGCTTCACCCCGCTCGGCACCCGCTTCGTGGTGGTCAAGCAGGATGCGGCCAGCGAACTCGCGGTGATCGAAGGCCAGGTTCGCGCCGAGGCGCGCGGTGGCGCGGTGGCCGAAGCACGCGCCGGAGAACGTTGGCGGGTCACCCCAATGGGCATCGTGTCGCTGCCCGGCAACGGGCTTGCCCCGGCTGCCTGGATAAACGGCGTGATCGAGGCCGACGATGCCCCGCTGGGCGACGTGCTCCAACGGCTCGGCCAGCGGCAGTCCGGCTGGCTGCACTATGACGACGACGTGGCCCAGCTGCGGGTCACCGGCGTGTTCCGGCTCGACGATCCGGCCAGCGCCCTCAAAGCCCTGGAACACTCCCTGCCCGTGAAAGTACAGCGACTGCTGCCCTGGTGGAGCCGCGTGGCACTGGACGACTCCAGGCGCTGAGGGTCACCACAAAACAACTTCCTGGAGAAATTTTCGCGCCGCCAGGAATGGCGGGCATAAAAACTGCTTATTCCACCGGGACAGGAATCGAAGCGGGCGTGGAGAGAGCCTTGCCGGGTTTGCGGACGGACCAGATGCTATTGGCGGGGCCGGTCTCGATGCGGCGTGTGGTAGCGACGGCCATCCACGCAAAGCAGAGCGCGCTGATAAAGGCCACCATGTCCACGCCGAGGGTCGCCGCGCTGCCATGGGCCCACATGCCCAATGCCGGGAACAGCGCCGCCAGCAACGTCGTCAGCGGGATAGCCATCGTTGCTGCCGCGCAAAGCCACAACAGATGCACGGCCGAACGCGCCGCGCCCCAGGCGAAAGCCCAGGCGACGGCGCCGAGGAACACCGCGTAATAGACAAGCGCATGCCAATGATCGAGGTCGGCCACGCGACCACTCAGCCACTTGGCCGCAACGATGGTGAGCGACAGACCGGCAACGCAGCCGAGACACACGCCCACCGTGGCACTGCCCAGGAACCGGGTGGAACGTGACTGCTCGACTTCGCCGCCATTGCGCGCCTTCTTCCGGCGTGTCTCGATCCACAACAGGTTGCCGCTATAGAACAGCCACGCGCCGGAGAAACCCAGGAAGAAGTATGACCACGTGATCGCCGCGCCGGCATACTGCCCGGTGTGCAGGCCGTAGAACGTCTCCGACGCGCGCCGAGCCGGATCCTGACGCGATGGACGCGTGCTGTCTTTGAGCAGTTCGCCGGTCACGGCGCTGAGCATGACGCCCCCAAGATGGGTATCGCCGACATAACCACGCTCGGCGCCGGGCACTCTCACCGAAGCGGCCTTGTCTCCGATATTCTTGAAGACCATATAGCGAGGTTCGAAATCTGGAACCTGCACTTTGAGTTTTTCAAGCAACTGCGAGGGGGCCATTATTGCAGCCGCCTCGCCGATCGGCGCTGGCGCTCTGAACGGCTCGTTATCGCGATCGTCCAGGATGGCTTGCCTGCCGCCAAAAATGACAGTTTCCTGCAGGGACCAGAGTTCGCCGCTGAAGCTCAGTGCGATCGAGGTAAGCGCAATCGCAAGGTGAAATGGCAGCGCTGTAATGCCGACGACGTTGTGGGCATCCAGCCACATGCGCTTGAGATTCTTGCCGACACGCAACGCCAGGAAATCCTTGACGAGCGACGGCAGCAGTACGATCACGCCGGCGATCAGCGCCACGCCGTAAAGCAGTGAGACCACCCCCATGAAATACGATCCCCACGGTTGTGGAATGCCGACGCGCATGTGGATTTCATTGATGAATTCCCCCAGTTCGGACGGCTCCTCCCGCTGCGCCAGCAGCGTGCCGTCGGGCTCGAGCGTCGCCCACCAATGGACGTGCTCATGCGCTTGTCCCTCTTGATGCGGCGCGTCCTCTTCCCACGTTACCCGCGCCGGCTCGTTCTCGTGCCCCAGCAGATGCAGCGTGATACCTTCCTCCCGCGCTTCAGGATGCGCGGCGGCGACCAATTCGAGGAGACGGGGCGCATCGTCCAAGGGAACCGCTGCCACACCCACGGCGGGTGGGGACGCCCAGCGCGCGATCGGCTCCTTGAACATGGTGAGCGCGCCCGCATAGAAGGCGATGAACAGCGCAAACCCGCAGGTGATGCCGGTCCATGTGTGGACGGTCTTGTAGATTTTAATGATGTCGGCGCCGATCATGCTGCCCTCACGCGAAGAAATGGAAACGGCAGGCAAACAGCGCCACGAAGGCAATCAGGTTCGCCGCGCCGAGCCACACCCAGGCCGCGCGGCCGCTGCGAAACAGGAAGCAAAAGCTGAATACCGCGATCCAGACCAGTGCTTCCAGATAGCGCATCAGCGAATAGCGCCCACCCGGGGCATCGATACCCCCGGGCCCCAGATAGGCATAGAGGCCAACCAGCGAGAGCGCCAAGCCAAAACCGAGGATTGCGCCGGCACTGGCCTTTCCCCACCAGTCGGAACGGATTTCGTTCGCCATGTCAGTTCCCCCGCCGTACTGCACGAAGCGCAGCGATATAGGGGCAGGCGAACAGGCAAACCATCGCCACGTGCAGTGTTACGAAGAAGCCAGCCAAGGGCCGCAATGCCGCAATCCATGCGGCAAGGCCAGCGGCCAGCAGCAGACTACTGACGGTCAAAAATAGCATTCGGGGAAAAGCCCGCGAACGCCATTTTTGATTCGGGCTTGCAAGGTAGAGGCAGGCGCAACCGAAGAGGGTCAGTGCCAGTGCCAAAAAAACGACCATGGCTCAGAAGTCTACGGTAGCCGAAAGGCGGAACGTGCGCGGGTCGCTCTTCATGAGGTTGCCCGCCGTGGGATGCGATGCCTTCCAATAATTCGTATCGAAGACGTTGTCGATGTCGAAGCGGAGAGCGATCGGCTTGTCGTTCCATGGCCCCGCGAGGCTGTAGCGTGCGCCGATGTCGACCTGCGTCCACGACGGGATGGTAAGGTCGGGCCTGCGGTTGAGCGCCACGATATTGCCGGTATGGGTCAGGCGCCCCGTCAGCGTTACTCCCTCCATGAACGGCGTATCCCACTCGCCGCCGATCACCGCCCGGAACTTCGGTGTATTGGCGGCTCTCCAGCCGTTGCGATCGTTGTCATTCTTGGTCTGGGTGGCCTCCATCAGGGTGACGCCGCTAAGCAGCCTTACGCCGTCGAACAGTTCGCCGTAGGCGGTCAATTCGATACCGCGGTTCCTCTGCTCGCCATCAAGGGTCAACGCGGGCAGTCCGCCGGCCGCGTCGGGGACGGACATTGTGCTTGGCTGGGCGATCTGGAACGCCGCCAGGGTAGTGGTAACAGCGCCCCAATCCTTCTTGACACCCGCCTCATACTGCTTGCTCGTGTAAGGCGGAAATACTTCGCCGGCATTGGCGTAGCTACTGCCGGCGGTCGACCCCACCTCGAGCGCCTGAATATAGTTGGCGTAAAGCGACACGTTCTCCCATGGTTTGACGACCAAGGCGAGAGACGGCGACCATGCTGACGATTTATACGCCGCCGACTGGATATTGGTCGATGCATATTGGAGGCTGTGAGATTCTATTTCGTTGTAGCGCGCACCGGCAGTGAACTGAACGCGCTCATCCATGAACGAAATCGTATCCGCGATTGCCACGCTGGAAGACTGGGTGTTGATGGCCGGCAGAATATCCTGGTATGGCGGAAACACGGGAGTCGTGGGAAAGATCGGGTCATAGAGAGAGCCAACGGGAATGATGGCCCCCGCCCCGGCGCCAGCCCGGCTCAGTGGGGTAGAGTCGTACGTCCATTCGATCCGCGACAGGTTGAGACTGAGCGCGTGACCAATGGAACCAGTATTCATTTTGGCATTGACGCCGCCCTGCATGGACAAAACGTCGGTCCGATCGCGAAATCTAGCGGCTCGAATGCCCACCGCACCAGCGCTATCGAGTAAAAGAAGATCATCGTCGGTGGCTGCCGCTTTGTAGCGTTGCTTACCAATGGCGGCATACGCCGTCACATTGTCCATAATATCGACCTCTCCTTGCAGCATGCCCAGCGTGACCTCATGCTTCCCTTCTGCCCAGGAAGGCGAAAAGGCGATTTCGTTGCCCAGCGCTGCCGGCACCTCGGTGAGCGATGCAAGGACGCCCGACACGCCATTGATCGTAAGCGTGCTGCTGGGCGAACTGAGGCTTGACGACTGATGTGCGAAATCGGCTGACACGCGGACGCGCTCGCCGCGATAGTCGAGATTGAGTGCTGCGGTACGGAACTTCGACTCCTGGGTATTTACCGGCGTATCTCCCCCATCGAGGGAGCCGTTGAACCGCATGCCGAACGCCTCGTTCGTGCCGAAACGCCGGCCGACATCGGCGTGGATGCCGAACTGCGCGTCCGATATATAGCGTGTGCTCAGTTGGGTCAGCGCGTCGTCGCTCGCCCTTTTGGTGACCAGATCGACCGTGCCTCCCAGGGCCGCCATCCCATTCATGGTCGTCCCCTTCAGGAGCGTGTTTGGTCCGCGCAGCACCTCGACGCGTTCGATGAAATCGGTCGATGGATAATTCAGGGGCGCCATGCCGGCCAGCCCGTTCAGGCTATTGCTCGCCCCATATGTCTGCACCGGAAATCCTCGAAAGGTCCACCAATCGTTCCTTCCGCCGCCTTTGGTCCCGATGATTACAGAGGGTTCATTGACGAGGACGTCGTTGAGAGTGCGCGCCTGCTGATCCTGGATGGTCTTGTTGGTATAGCTGGTCTGGCTGAACGGCGTATCCATCACGTCGCGATTGCCAAGCATTCCGACCTGGCCGCCACGGGCAATCTGGCCACCGGCATAGGCCTCCGGCAGCGTGCCAAGGACGGAAGTCGGATTGATTGCAGTGCCTGCCACCCGTACCGGGGGCAGCGTGATAGCGCCTGCGGTGCCCACCGTTACCTGACGCAGCGAATAGCCGTCGCCTGTATCCACCAGTTCGTAGCCGCTGCCGGCCAGCAGTTGGGCGAAGCCTTCGCGCACGCTGTAGCGTCCCTGCAAACCATTGCTGCTCAAGCCGGCCAGGGTGCGCGGATCGAAGATCAGTTGCACGCCGGACAGGGTGGCGAACTCCGCCAGCACGTCGCTCAACCGTCCGGCGGAAACCGCGTATTCCCGGCTGGCCGCGCCGGTGACGGACTCGGCGGCCAGAATAGGGCTGGGCGCGAGCACGGCCACGCTGGCCAGGGCGCAGCCGACGGCTAATACGAACGCCTTGGCTCTGAATCCCGGTAGGGCATCGTCGCGCAAATGGGGAGTGGAAGTGCAAGCGAGACTTGCCCCGCGGGTCGATCGCCGAGGACGCCTGAAGACCATATCAATACCTTTCGTCGATGTGTTGGTGTGCGTATGGGCGCGTCGAAAAACGCGCTTTCACCAGGCACACCGAACGAGGCGAAAAAAGTGATCACCTTCCGGCAAATTTTTTTATCGGGGTGTCGCCCAGGCGGCGCCGACGGTCAGCGGATCAGAGACGGGGACCGACCGTGACCCAGTAGCGCGTGCGGCGCTCGATGCGCAGCGGCAGCGTGCGGGACAACAGGGCCAGGGCGGAATCGGTGTCGATCAGCGAGAGCGCGCCGGAGGTGAGCATATCGGCTGCTGCGGGGTCGCAGCGCAGCACGCCGGGGCGGTAGCGGGCCAGCTCATTGATCACGTCGCCCAGGCGCATGTCCTTGGCCAGGAGCATGCCGCGCTCCCACAGCGCGGCATTGTCGTCGGCCGGCTGCACCGCTTGCAGCGCGCCGGCCGTGAACGCCATCTGTTCGCCAGCCTGCACCACAGCCGCCTGGGTAGAGGCAGCCGGGCGCGCTTCGACCGCGCCCTCGAACACGGCGACGCGGGTACTGTCATCGAGACGGCGCACGTTGAAGCGGGTGCCGAGCGGCCGCAGGCTGCCCTGGGCGGTACGCACGATGAAGGGGCGCGGCGTGGGCGATGGATCTGTCGCGGTGGTGATGAGAATCTCGCCGGCCAGCAGCGCAAGGTGCCGTTCGGTGGTCGTGAAGGCCACGTCCACCGCCGTGGCGGTGTTGAGCACCAGCCGCGTGCCATCGGCCAGGGTAATGGTCTTCTGTTCGCCCGTGGCGGTACGCAGGTCGGCCGTCCATTCCTGCCAGGGCGCGTGGCGCCAAGCCAGCCAGCCGGTTGGCGCAGCCAGCAGCAACATGCCAAGCAGATGCAGGGCCTGCCGCCGGTCGTGGCGGTGCTCCAGGCTCTTGAGTGCGTCCTTGCCGATGTTGGCGGGCACTTGGTTGAACGTGCGCAAAACGGTTTGCGCGCGCGTCCAGGCGGCCTCGTGCGCCGGGCTCTGCCGGCGCCAGCGGTCGAATGCCTGGCGCTCGGTGTCGGTCGGCGTGTCGTAGTGGAGGGTCACGGCCCAGTCGGCGGCCTCCTTGAGCAAAGCGGTGTCGATAATGGCAGCGGATGACATGGCGGATTGTCCCGATCGTGTCAGGCGACAGCCATGCAGGCCATCAGCGCTTTGTGGATATGCCGGCGCACCGTGATCACCGGGGTATTCGTGCGCTCGGCGATTTGGTGCAGTGTCAGCCCGTCGAGCTGGGCCAGCAGGAACACCTGGCGCGTGCGCGCCGGCAGGCTGGCGAGCATGGCGTCGATGCGCAGCAATGCCTCGATGATGATCAGGCGCGTTTCCGGGGACGGAGCTTCCGGTTCTGGCAGGTGGGCCAGCGCGTCGAGGTAGGCACGCTCCACGTCCTGGCGCCGCCAGTGGTCGATAACCAAACCCCGGGCAACGTGCGTGAGCAGCGCGCGGGGCTCCTCGCCGAGCTGCGCCGGCAGCCGGCGGGAGACCATGACGCGCACGAAAGTGTCATGCGCCAGGTCCGCCGCGTCGGCGGCGTTGCCAAGCTTGCGACGCAGCCAGCCGTACAGCCAACCGTGATGGGTGGTGTACAGGGCGTGAACCTGCTGGGTTGCACTATCGGCCGCCGACACGACGCCTCCTTACCACCGGTCGGGCACGTGTGCGGACCAGAAGACTAATGAGAATTATTCGCATCTTATTGCATCCTGGTAAGATGCGGCAAGTTCGATGCCCAATAAAAAATTCTTACGGGATTCGTTCCCTCGTTCGGCATGGAAGGTGAAATCACCTTTACCGGCTCCAAGGGGTCCTTCCATGCCAATGCGCCACCGTCTGCTGTCCCGTCTCGTTTCCCTGGCCCTCGTGCCCTACTGCCTGACTCTGGGCGCGCTGCCCGGCAGCGCCATGGCCCAGAACGGCGCCATCCAAAGCGACCAGCAGGGTTCCTACGCCCTGCCCGCCGACAACCTCAGCAGCTCGCTCAATGCCCTGGCGCGCCAGAATGGCCTGACCCTGTCGGTGGCGCCCGCGCTCGTGGCCGGCAAGCGCGCACCGGCGCTCACGGGCAACTACACCACCGCGCAGGCACTCGACCTGCTGCTTGCCGGCAGCGGCCTGGCCTGGACGCTCGATCCCCAGGGCGTCCTGATCCTGAGCGCGCGCGACGGCGGCGCGCTGCTGCTCGGCCCGGTGCGCGTGGAAGCAAGCGGCGGCAACATCCTGCCGCCGGCCTTCGCTGGCGGCCAGGTGGCGCGTGGCGCACGGCTGGGGCTGCTGGGCAACCGCGACCTCATGGACACGCCCTTCAACGTCACCAGCTATTCTGCGGAACTGATCGAGAACCAGCAGTCGTATTCGATCGGCGACGTCGTGGCCAACGATCCCTCCATCCGCAACCCCTATGCACGCGGCGCCGAAACCGACGAATTCATCACGCGCGGCTTCATCACCTACAACCGCGACGTGGCCTTCAACGGGCTTTACGGCATCCTGCCGTTCTCCACGATTCCCGCGGAAATCGTCGAACGCGTGGAAGTGCTCAAGGGTCCCGGCGCGCTGCTCAACGGCATGCCGCCAAGCGGCACCATCGGCGGCAACATCATGGTGATGCCGAAGCGCGCCGAGGACGACCCGATCACCCGCTTCACCGCCTCGCACAGTGCACGCTCGCTCCTGGGCGGACACCTGGACCTCGGCCGCCGCTTTGGCGCCAACCAGCGCTATGGCGCGCGCGTCAATGCCGTCCAGCGTGGCGGCGATCTGCAATTCGACCCGGGCCACGAACACCAGGGCGCAGTAGCGGGCGCTTTCGACTATCGCGGCGAGCGTATGCGCGCCAGCCTCGATCTCGGCTACCAGGACCGCAAGCTCGACGCCCAGCAAACCTTTCTCTTCAACTTTCTGATCGAACCCGGCGTGGCGCCGCCCGAGGCCGACAGCAACTGGGTGCCGCCGTGGACGTTCTGGAACTACCGTACCGCGTTTGGCGCGGGACGCGTGGAGTTCGACCTCAGCGACAATCTCGACGCCTACGCCGCGTTTGGCCTCAAACACGAGGACTCGGCCAGCGTGCAGACCATCATGAGCCTGCGCGACACCGCCGGCACCCTGCGCGCCACGCCCTATCACCAGAGCGGCTACCAGAACACGCGCAGCGGCGAAACCGGCGTCAACCTGCGCTTCGTCACCGGTGGCATCACGCACCAGGCCGTGGCCAGCGCCAGCCTGTACGACCTCGACAGCGGCGACCTCAACACCTCCGCGAGCGACTTCGTGTTCTCCAACCTCTATGCGCCCACCGCCGCCCCGATGCCCACCTTCGCGCCGCTTCCCGCCCTGTTCCAGACGGCGGGGGCGAAACTGCAAAGCGTCGGCATCGCCGACACCCTGGGCCTGCTCGACGACAAGGTGTCGCTGACGCTCGGCCTGCGCCAGCAGCGGGTGAAAAGCGAATCGTTCAGCAATACCACCGGCGCGCTGGTGTCCTCTTATGATGAATCGGCGCTGACGCCCGCCGTGGGCCTGGTGCTCAAGCCTTTCGATGCAGACCTTTCGGTCTATTTCAACTACATCGAAGGCCTGTCGCAGGGACCCACCGCGCCAAGCACCGCCGCCAATGCCGGCGAGATCTTCGCGCCCTACGAATCCACCCAGTACGAAGCCGGCCTGAAGCTGGACCGCGGCACCTTCGGCGCCACGGTGGGCGTGTTCGAGATCGAACGCCCCACCGGTTTCACCGATCCCGTGACCAACCGCTATGACCTCGACGGCGAACAGCGCCACCGCGGCCTGGAATTGAACCTGTTCGGCGAGCCCGTCGCGGGCCTGCGCCTGCTTGGCGGCGCCGCCTACACGCAGGCCGATCTGACCAAAACCCAGAACGGCCTCTACCAAGGCAACGACGCGGTAGGCGTACCCGCGCTGCAGGTGAATCTCTACGGGGAATGGGATGCGCCGTTCCTGCCCGGGCTTACCCTGTCGGTGCGCGTCATCCATACCGACCGGCAATACCTGAACAACGCCAATACGCAATACATCGACAGTTGGGAACGCTACGACCTCGGCGCCCGCTATACCCTGCGCATCAACGGCAAGGCGGTGACGCTGCGCGCCAACGTGGAGAATGCGCTCGACCGCAACTACTGGTCGTCCACTTCGCGTGAATCGCTGTACATGGGCGCACCGCGCACGCTGTTGCTGTCGGCGACGATCGACCTGTAGGCATGGGCGGCTTCGTGGCCACGCGGCGCGGCAGATTGACGCGCCCGCTGATGGTCGTGGCGCATCGCTGCCTCGGGCTGGCACTGGCGGGATTCCTGGCCCTCGCCGGACTCACCGGCAGCGTGCTCACCTTTCAGCACGAACTCGATGCCTGGCTGAATCCGGCGCTGTTCCGCGCCCAGACGCGCGGGCCCGCGCTGCCGCCTTCGGCCCTGATCGCGGCGCTCGCGCGTTTCGAGCCCCGCGCCCAACCGATCCAGCTCACGCTGGCGACGACGCCCGGCATGACGGTGATGATCGGCGTCGCCGCGCGCCCGGATCCGCGCACCGGAGCAAGGGCGCCGCTGGGTTATTCCCAGGTGTTTATCGATCCGGCCAGCGGCCATATCCAGGGCACGCGCCAAAGCGGCGCCTGCTGCCTGCAGCGGGAAAACCTCATCGGCTTCCTGTACGACTTGCATTTCACCCTGCATCTGCCGGGGCTGTGGGGCGTGTGGGTGATGGGCGTGGTGGCGTTCGTGTGGATGCTCGACAGCGGCATCGGCTTCTACCTGACGCTGCCGCCACGCGCCGCATTGTCCTTCTGGCGACGCTGGGCGCCGGCCTGGAAAATCAAGAGGGATGCCGGCCCCGCGCGGCGCATCTACGACCTGCACCGCGCCAATGGCCTGTGGTTCTGGCCGCTGCTGCTCATGCTGGCGCTGAGCAGCCTCAAGCTCAATCTGGATGCCGAGATATTCAAACCGATGGTGTCGCTGTTTTCGCCGGTCACACCCACCGTGTACGAAACGCGCGGACCGTTCCAGAATACCGAGGCCCTGTTGTCATTCGACATGGCCTACGCACGGGGTTTGCAGGAAGCCGCGCGGCGCGGCTGGGATCTGCCGCTCAGCCAGCTCTACCATGAACGCGCCTACGGCCTTTACGCGGTGCGTTTCGGGACGCCCGACACCCCCGGATTCGGCCGGCGCTGGCTGTACTTCGACCATCACGACGGCCACCTGCTGGGCGATTCCATCCCCGGCACCGGCAGTGCCGGCGACGTTTTCAGCGCCTTGCAGTTGCCGCTGCACGGCGGCAAGCTCATCGGCCTGCCAGGCCGCATCCTCATCTGCCTGACCGGCGTCGCCATCGTCCTGCTCTCGGTTACCGGCGTGCTCATCTGGTGGCGCAAGCGCCGTTGAAGCATGGAATCCCGGTTACGCCGGCCTGAAGGCAACTCTACAGGGATGCCGCCACGGCGCCCACCAGCAACACGGCGGCACCACAGCGCGTGATCCACAGCGGCCGGTAGGTGAGCAGCATGGCCTGCAGCAGCGCGGCCACCGTCAAAAGGCCGCACCACAGCACGATGCCCACCGCCGTCCCCTGCGCGGCGATGGCCGGCGCCAATGCCAGCGCCAGGCTGCAATAGCCCACGCCGCGCAGCGTCCATACCTGCGTACGCGACGGAGTGCCCTGCGGCCACAGCTGCCGATAGTGGCGGTTCATGGACAGGCTGAGGCAGATGAAGCCGAGAAAACAAAGGGCGAAAGCGAGGGTGGTCATGGGGGGTTCTCTCAAGGGCAGTGCAGGGGAATTCAAAAGATGGACCAACGATGGCAGAAGATGGAGAGTACAGCGTTACGCGAAGCCAAGAAACAGGAATGATACTCATTCGCACAATAAATCCAATAGAATACCCGTCACTTCTCCCCTCTCCGGACTGCCACGGCCCCATGCCATGACCAAGCTCTTCACGCTGCTCTGCTGTTTCGCGCTCCTGCTGCCAATGGGCTGTGCCACCCTTGACGCCGCTCGCGAATCGGCCGACGGCGACACGCCGCCGATCACGGCGGTGAACTACCGCCTTTTTCGCGGCGACGGTACGCAGGCAAGCTGGGAGGAACTGATCGCCGCCACCAAGTCGGCCACCGTCACGTTTCTGGGGGAACAGCACGACGATCCGGTGGCGCACCATCTCGAACAATCGATACTGCGCGACACGCTGACGCCCAACCTGGCGCTGTCGCTGGAAATGTTCGAGCGTGATGCGCAACTGCCGCTCGACGAATACCTGGCCGGGCAGATCACCGAACAGCACCTGATCGCCAGCGGCCGCGCCTGGAGCAACTACGACCCCGATTACCGCTTGCTGATCGAATTCGCGCGGGACAACCATCTGCCCGTGCTCGCCGCCAACGCGCCGCGCCGCTACGTCAACCTCGTCAGCCGTGAGGGGCCACAGGCGCTGCAGGCCCTGAGCGAAGCGGCCAGGCACTATCTGCCCCCGCTCCCCTATGCGGACGCCTCCACGCCTTACGCGGAAAAGTTCTACCAGGTGATGGAGGAAAACCGCCGCAGCAGCGAGGCTACCAACGCAGAGGACACCGCCACACCGGCCACGCCCGAAGACGCGCAAAAGCAGGCGGAAGAAGACCAGGCGAAATTGCAGCGCAGCCTGCAGGCGCAATCCCTGTGGGACGCCACCATGGCGCATGCCATCGCCACCTTTCTCGAAGACAATCCCGCCGGCCGCGTGCTTCACGTCAACGGCAGCTTCCACAGCGCGCAGCATCTTGGCATTCCCGAGCACCTGGCCCGCTATCGGCCCGGCGCTTCGATGCTGGTGATCACCCTGGTGCCCGACAAACTTTTCCCCGCGTTCGACCACGGCGCGCTGAATGGGCTGGGCGATTTCGTGATCGTGACCGATCCGGCGCTGCAACCGGTGTACCAAGACGAGTAGATGAACGCATGAACGCCGCAGGCCCCAGGGCATGCGTATTCATCTGGGGCCCATCCGCACCCGCTTCGGCACCACGCCAAAGCGGCGTTTGAACGCCGTGGCAAAATTCGCCGGGCTGCCGTAGCCCACCGCATAGGCCGCCACTGAAACCGGCGCGCCATCCTCCAGCGCCTGCCGCGCGCGCTGCATCCGGTGTTCATGCAGATAAGCGAACACCGTGGTGCCGAATACCTGGCGGAACTGGCGCTGCAGGGTATCGACACCCAAACCGAATTCCCGCGTCAGTTCTTCCATGGTGAGCGGGCGGGCGCACTCGCTTTCCAGCCAATCCCGCACATGGTACAGGCGGCGCAGAATGCGGGCATCCAGTTGGGGTGACGGCGCCACGGCGTCGAAGCCATTCAGACTATGTACCAACAATTCCAATACTTTGCTTTCGCGCTGCAGGCACGCCAGCGGCGTCATTGCATCGCCCGTGCCCAGCACCAGCAGTTGTTCGGCAAGAATCACTGCCCGTTCCGAAGGCACGCTGGATACCAGCGCCGCGCCGATTCCCCGCCCTTTCAGCAGCGGTGCCAACGAACCGTAATGACCCAGCCGGTTGCGCTCCAGCCAGTCGGGCGAAATCTGCAAGGCCAGATGGCGCAAGCGCATGTCGCCATCGAGGCTGCGGGAAAAACCTACCGGCTGGGCCGTGCTGAACACGCTCATGCGCGGCGCCGGCGCTTGCCGGTCGCGGTGCTGCACCCCGAAATGGCAGCGCTGCCGCGCAAAGCGCAGCTCGGTTCGCCCCTCCAGCAGAAAGGACAGGTTGAGCGAGGGGGCTATCTCGCCTTCCTGCCGCTGGACGCCATCGGTACGCAGGTCGACCGTATGCAACGTCAAGCCGCTCTGAATTTCCACGAAGGCAAGCCGATTGGCCGCCATGCCCGGCGTGGCGGGTGGAGCAAAGGTCTTACCGGCTTTCGCAAACATCTTGTCGCTCCTGAGGCAACGGGATATCCGAAAATAAGAATTCTTCTCATTTGAACCGGAATCCTACCATGCACCACCCAGAATTTCGCATGCTTGTGGCGGCACGGCCGGCGGGCTTGAAGACGCTCGCGGGCGCCATCGTCCTGCTGCTCTGCCCGCCGGCATCGGCCCAGGAGCAGGCGGCAGCGACCGCACCCATCACCCTGCCACCGCTCACGGTATCGACGCTCCCCGTGGAAGCGACAGCCGGACGGACGGGCACGAAGGCCGACATTCCCCTGATCGAAACTCCACAATCGATCTCGGTGGTCACGCGCGAACAGCTCGAGGATCGCGCCGCCACCACCGTGGGGCAGGCGCTACGCTACACGCCGGGCGTCGTGGCCGAGTGGCGCGGCCTGTCCAGCGGCAAGTACGACCATATCGTGGTGCGCGGCTCCGCCGGCTACACGGTGGATGCCTATTGGGACGGCCTGAAGATTCCCGGCATGGGTTCCATCGGCGGCGCTTCGCCCGATCCGTATTTTCTGGAACGCGTCGAAGTGCTGCGCGGCCCCGCCTCGGTGCTGTACGGCCAGGGCGCCACCAACGGCCTGGTGCATCTGGTCAGCAAGCTGCCGGCTTCCGCCGCCGCACGCGAGTTGCGCCTGACGGCCGGCAGCTTCGGCTATGGGCAGCTGGCCCTGGATTTCACCGGCCCCGTCGACGGCAACGGCAGGCTGTTCTATCGCCTGGTTGGCGTCGGGCTCGACACCGACAGCCCGGTGGACAGGGTGCATGAACGAAGAATCGGCATCGCGCCTTCGCTCACCTGGCGGCCGGACGCCGCCACCTCGCTCACCCTGAGCGGCAACTACCAGCACGACCCCGATCTCGGCTACTACGATACGCGCCCGGTGATCGGCACCGCCCTCCCCAACCCGCTGGGACAAGTGCCGGAAAACTTCTTTGCCGGTGAACCGGGCGTCGATGCCTCCGATCGCAGCCACCGCGCGCTCGGCTACGCGTTCGAGCATCGCTTCGGGGAAAACTGGTCGTTCCGCCAGAACCTGCGTCAGGTGGCCGCCGACTACGACTGGCAAGTGGTGGCGTTCCAATCGCTGCGCCCGGACAATCGCACCGCCAATCGCTACTACTCGCGCATCGTTCGCTCCGGCACCGGGCTGCAGCTCGACAACCAGCTGCAGGGACGCATCACTGGCATGGGAATCACGCACACCGTGCTCATCGGCCTGGATCACCAGCGCGAAGACTTCGACAACATCACCTACGCGGGCAGCGCCGATCCGATCGATATCTTCGCGCCCGTCTACGGCGGCGCCGTGAACATTCCTGCCCAGCCACGCGGCAATGCCCGGCAAAAGTCGCGGCAAAATGGCTTCTATCTGCAGGATCAGATTCGCCACAACCGCCTGGCGCTGCTTCTGAGCGCCCGCCGCGACCACACCGCGAACCGTTCCTACAACCGCCCAGCGGCGCAACTGTCGGAGGCGTCCGACCAGGCCAGCACCTGGCGCGCGGGCGCCGTGTATCTCTTCGACAACGGTTTCGCGCCCTACCTGAGCCACGCCGAATCCTTCCAGCCCGTCAGCGGCTTCGACGCCGCCGGCAGGCCCTTCCAACCGGCGCGCGGCAAACAGCTCGAACTGGGCACGCGCTGGCAGAGCGTCAGTGGCAATACCCTGTTCTCGCTCGCGGTCTTCAGGCTCGATGAAGACAACCTGTCCATGCCGGACCACAACAACCCGGGCTTCAGCATCCAACTCGGCGCGGTCGGCACGCGCGGCGTCGAACTCGAAGGCAATTTTTCACCGTTCGCCAATCTGCATCTGCAGGTGAGCTACAGCCATCTCGACAGCGAAATCCAGTACGGCAGCGCCCAGGAACTTGGCAATAGCCGCCCGAACGTTCCTGAAAATTCCGCCTCGCTCTGGGCCGACTACGCCTTCCCCGGCGTCTTGAATGGATTCGAAGCAGGCCTGGGGCTGCGCTACGTCGGCGCCTCGCCGGCCAATACCGCCAACTCCTTCTCGGCACCGTCGTACACGCTGGCGGATCTCGCCCTGCACTACGATCTTGGCCGCGCCAACGAGGGCTGGCGCGGCGCGCAGTTGGACCTCAACGTCAAGAACCTGCTCGACGAGGACTATGTGGGCAGTTGCGGCGGCGCCAGCGTTGCCGGGGGTTACTGCTGGGCCGGTTATCCGCGCACCCTGAGCGCAACGCTCAGCTATCACTGGTAGGCCGGGCCATGACGCATACCCGGAAAAAACACGTCTGGCCCGCGCCAGGGCCGAAAGCCATCGCCGGCAATGACGACAGCCAGACGCCACGCCATCCAATGCAACCGGCGCGGCCCCGGCGCATGCGCGGCCGCCGCCTCTGGTTGACCGTGCACCTGTGGATCGCGCTGGCCGTCGGCGCGCTTCCCGCACTGCTGGGCCTGAGCGGCGCCGCCCTGGTGTTGAAGGGTCCGCTGCTGCGCTTCGACTTCGGCTCGGCCACGTTCGATGTGGCCAGAACGCCGGCATCGCAGTGGCGCACCGGGGAGGAATGGGCGGAGCAGGCGCTCGCGCACTATCCCGACATCGACAGGGTGATGGGCATTACCGCGCCCGGCGCCGGGCCGCTACCCACCGATGCGGCAGTGATCACGGCGCTGCTGCGCGACGGCGGCTACGGCTTCGTCACGGTCGATCCCGCCACGGCGCGTCCGCTCGGCTTTTTCCGCTATGGCGAAGGCTGGCTGTTTACCCTGCTCGATTTCCACCGCCATCTGCTGTTGCCGGAGGCGGTCGAGGAATTGGGTGAAACGGTCGTAGCCTGCTCAGGATTGCTGTTGCTGGTTTCCATAGGCAGTGGCCTGTATCTGTGGTGGCCACGGGAGCGGGGTTGGCGCCATGCCTTTACCCTCCGGCGCGGCGCGGCATGGTGGCGCTCGCTGCACACCAGCGTAGCGGCAGGGTGCGCGCTGCCGCTGATCCTGCTGGCGATCAGCGGCGTGATGCTGGCCAGACCGGACTGGCCCGGCAGCGCTCAACTCCGATCCGTACTCGGGGGCGACGCCACGGTGCAAACATTGCACGCCGCCCTGCTGCTGGGCTGGCCAGGGCGGATACTGGTGCTTGCAGCAGGCCTGAGCCTGCCCTTCCTTTATGGCACGGGCCTGTGGCTATGGTGGCGCGGGATCAGAGGTTACCGAGCAGATAACCGACGCTGAGCAGAACCAACCCCACGGCGCTGTAGCGCAGCACCTTGCGGAAGCGCCGCTTGTTCGGCAGCAGCAGCACCAGGCCCGCCAGGGAAAAGATCACCAGCAACACGCCACTGATGTCGATCAGCCAGTCCCACAGCAGGTCGACGTTCCTGCCCTTGTGCAGATCGTTGAGGAAGGCCACCAGGCCGAAATCGGTGCTTTCGACAAAGGCTTCGCCAAGTTCCTGGTCGATCTCCACCAGCACCATGCGGCCCGGCGCCTGATAGTCCACCACCAGGATTTCATCCTCGTAGGACAACACGGCGCGGTCGAGGCGCACGCCGAAGCGCTCGCGCAGAAAACGCTTCAACGGCTCCGATTCGATGATGCGGCCGTCCGCGTCGCGCGGCAGATCCGGCAGTGTATCGAGTGTTTCCGAGCTGGTGCTCGGCTGCCCCGTCATCAGGGTGGCGTTGTTGAGCGTGATGCCGGTGATGGCGAAAAACACCAGCGCCAGCAGCAGCGCGATGGACAGATAAACATGGATGGTGCGGGAAATGGAGACGAACTTGGGATTCATGAAAGCAGCCAATGATCCGGAAGAGCCGCGCAGCATAGCCGCCTCTGCCCAAGAGGGTCTACCGCTGCGGCGGGAACGGCACGGATCCGCATGACAAATCCACATAATTTCCGCAGTCTGGCGGGAGCCTGCTCTGGCGTAAGCGGCGGAAATGCCTACCATTGCCTCTTTCGCTTCCCCGAGTAGTCCATGACGTTCCTGCTTCGCTTGCTGTCCCGCCTACTGTTCATCGCGCTGGCGTTCGGCACCGCACCGGCATCCGCGCAATCCGAGCCGCAGGAATTCACGCGGCACTATGACGGCGTGCTCGGCACTTCGTTCGACCTGACGCTGTTCACCCCGGCAAACACCGATACCGAAGCGGCTGCGGCGGCGGCCCTGACGGAAATCACCCGGCTCGACCTGGTTTTTTCCAGCTATCGCGACGACAGCCAGCTGATGCAGCTCAACCGCGAACGCAGTCTCAGCGGCGCCGCGCCGGAGCTGCTGGAAGTGCTTGGGCTGTGCAGCCAGTGGGAACAGCTGTCGCGCGGCCGCTTCAACTGCAAGCTTGGGCGGCTGCTGGCGGCCTGGGACACGGCGCAGCAAACCCAGACCCTGCCCGACCGCGCTGCCCTGCAGGCGCTCGCCGCCAGCGCCGCGGCGCGAATCGAAATCAACCATAGCCAGCGCGGCGTCACCCTGCCCGACGACGTGGACCTGGAACTGTCCGGCATCGCCAAGGGCTACATCATCGATCGCGTGCTGGCGGTGCTGCGCAGCACCGTGCGCAAAGCAACGGCGATCAAGGTGGACATCGGCGGCGACGCCATCTACTGGGGCCGCCCGCCACTCAGCACCGGCTGGCGCGTGGGCATCGCCGACCCGCTGGACCCAAGCGATGACGGCAGCGCGATCGCCGTGCTCAACCTGCAGGGCATGGCCATCGCCGGCAGCGGCCACGCCAGCCGCTACCGGGAAATCGGCGGCCAGCGCTTCAGCCACATTCTCGATCCCGCCACCGGCTGGGCGGTGGAACAAGGCAAGGGCAGCGGCGTGGTCGCCCTGGCGCCCACCGCCGCCGGCGCCGATGCCGCCGCCACCGCCATGAGCATCCAGAGCGCCCGGGAAGCGGCCGACTGGGCCAGCGCCCTGCCCGAGCTCGATGGCCTGGCGCTGGAAGCGGGCGGCACGCCGCTGGTGTCCTATCTGTGGCACAACTATGTCGCGGAGCAGGAGATCAGCGATGCCGAAGCGGTGCTGCGGCTCGACTACACCCTGCCCTCGTTCATGGAACGCGGCTCCTATAACCGCCCTTACCTGGCGATCTGGATCAGCGACACCGGCCAGAAGCCGCTCAGGCATCTCTTGATGCTCGGCGAGGACGAACGCTGGGCGCGCGACAATACGCGCTGGTGGCGCCGCGTCGGCCGCGACAATCCCGGTTTGCTCAGGGGCCTGGCCCGCCCCACCCGCGCGCCGGGCGAATATCGCCTTAACTGGGACGGCCTGGACGAAACCGGCAACCCCTTGCCGCCAGGCACCTACCTGCTGCACATCGAGGCCGCACGCCAGGATGGCGGCCACGACTACCAGAGCCTGCGCTTCGCCCTGGGCGGTCCACCGCAGTCCGAGGAAATCGCGGAATCCGGTGAGCTGGGACGCATCCGCCTGCAGGTCGGAAAATGACAATGTTACCTCGTTAGAAATTGATAACCATTCTCAATTGCAATAAAATCCCTCCCCTTTCCTGAACCAGGGGACGTCTCAGTCATGCCCAACCCGCTCGATTTCCCGCCGGCCGCGTCACGCCTCCGTACCCGTCATGAGCGCCGCGCCTGGCTGTGGCTGCTGTCCCTTCTTTGGGCATTCGCCGGTCACGCCCTCGCGCAGGAAGCGCCGGAAGCGGAAACGGCTGTTGGCCTGTTGCCCCAGAACCTCTCCCCGTGGGGCATGTTCATGGACGCCGACCTGGTGGTGAAAAGCGTGATGATCGGCCTGGCCCTGGCCTCGCTGCTCACCTGGACCGTGCTGGTGGCCAAGACCATGGAACTGGCGGGCGCAATCAAGCATCAGCGCCGCGTGCTCGCCTGCCTTGGCGCCGCGCATACGCTGCGCGATGCCGAAGTGGTTTGCCGCCGCGATTCACTCGCCACGCCGCTGCTCGACGAAGCACGCGCGGAATGGGATCTCTCCCAGCATGCCCTGCACGATGGTGGCGGCCTCAAGGAACGCATCGCCTCGCGGCTGGAAGGCCTGCAGGCCGCGGCCAGCCGGCAGATGAGCAAGGGCACCGGCGTGCTCGCCACCATCGGCGCCACCGCGCCCTTCGTCGGTCTGTTCGGCACGGTGTGGGGCATCATGAACAGTTTCATCGGTATTTCACAGGCGCAGACCACCAACCTCGCGGTGGTGGCGCCCGGCATCGCCGAGGCACTGCTGGCCACCGCGCTTGGCCTGGTGGCGGCGATTCCGGCGGTGGTCATCTACAACCATTTCAGCCGGCGCATCGCCGCCTATCGCGCCTTGTTCGGCGATTCGGTGGATGCGGTGCAGCGGCTGGTATCGCGCGACCTGAGCCAGGCACAGGTAACAGCGCAGGACAAACGAGGCTGATATGGGCGCCAGACTGAGCGGATCCGACGGCGGCGACGGCGGCATGCAGGAAGCGCATGAGATCAACGTCACGCCGTTCATCGACGTGATGCTGGTGCTGCTCATCATCTTCATGGTGGCGGCGCCGCTCGCCACCGTGGACGTGCCGGTGGACCTGCCTTCTTCCAATGCGGCCCCGCAGCCGCACCCGGATGAACCGCTGTACCTTTCGCTGCAGGCAGACCTTTCGCTCACACTTGGCGACCGCCCCGTGGAACAGGATACGCTGGCCGCCGCGCTGGAACAGGAAACCGGCGGCGATCGGGAACAGCGCATTTTCCTGCGCGCCGACCGCAGCGTGGATTACGGCCATCTGATGGAAACCATGAACGCGCTCAGCGCGGCCGGCTACCTGAAGGTGGCTCTGGTGGGCCTGGAAGGCGGTGTCGCGCCGTGAACCGCCATTTGCCAGCGCTGTACACGGACGCGGCTGCCGCGCACGAGGTCAGGCGCTGGGCCTTGAGCTTCGCCACCGTGGTGGCGCTGCACGGCGGCCTGATCCTGACGGCGGTGAACTGGCCGCAACACCATCCCCCGGCAGGCGCGCCGCCCGCCGCCATGTTGATCGAACTGGCACCGGTGCCCGCCGCACCCGCCACCACGCCCACCGAAGCGCCGCCCGTGGCACAGGCAGCGGAGGAACCGCCACCGCCGGAACCGGTGCCCGAACCCGAACCGCTGCCGGAACCCCCGCCCGAACCGCCGCCCGTGGAACCCGAAGTGGCGTTGCCCACCGAGCCGCCGCCACCGCCTCCCAAGCCGGCGCAGCCCAAGCCTGAACCCACGGAAACGCCGGCGGAAAAAGCCCAGCCCATGATCGCCGCCGCGCCGCCGGTGGCCGCGCTGCAGGCGGAAAACGCCGCCGCGCCGCAAGAGGGAATCTCCACCCTGCCGCCCTCCAATGTGCTGCCCGACTGGCAGGGCCTGCTGCTCAGCCATCTGGAACGCCACAAACGCTACCCGCGCGAAGCGCAATGGCGGCGCCAGGAAGGCGTCACCTATCTGCATTTCATCGTGGATCGCGACGGCAAGGTGCTGGAACACAGCATCGACCAGAGTTCGGGCTATACCCTGCTCGACGAAGAAGTGATGGAGCTGATCGAACGCGCCCAGCCGCTGCCCCCGCCGCCGGCGGAGCTGCCCGGCGCAACCCTGGAACTGGTGGTCCCGGTGCAGTTCTTCGTGCGCCAGCGCTAACGCTGCCGACCTCCAACTCACCCGTACCCGGAATGCCCGCGGCGGTCATCCGCGCCCTGGTGCAGAATTCACTTGGTTTCCACGATGCCTCCCCAATGCGCTTGGGAATGGGTTGGCGATACGGAAAAATAGCCGTGTTCAACCCGCCGCCGTGGCCAGCGCGGGAGTGGCCTGGTCCTGCGCGAACGACGCGTCATGCTGTTCCTCCGGCGCCAGCCACAGATACACCGACGGCAGCACGAACAACGTGAACAGCGTGCCGATCAGCATGCCCGCCACCAGGATGATGCCGATGCTGTTGCGCGCCTCGGCGCCGGCGCCAGTGACCAGCACCAGCGGAAAATGGCCAAGCACCGTGGCGGCGGTGGTCATCAGCACCGGTCGCAGGCGCAGCGTGGCGGCGGTTTTGATCGCCTCATATTTGCTCAGGCCGAACAACTGCTGCTTGTGCGCAAACTCGGTGATCAGGATGCCGTTCTTGGCGATCAAGCCCACCAGGGTGACGAAGCCGATCTGCGCATAGATGTTCACCGTGGTGAGCCCCAGGAAGCTGAACAGCATGGCGCCGGACAGCGCCAGCGGCACCGAGCCGAGCAGCACCACAAGCGGCAGGCGGAAATTGTTGAACTGCACCACCAGCACCAGATACACCACGATCACCGAAATCATCAGCACCGAGATCATGGTGTTGCCTTCCTTGCGCAACTGGCGCGACATGCCGGCGTAGTCCACGCTGTAGCCGGCCGGCAACAGTTCGACCGCGGCGTTCTCGAGTGCGGTCAGGGCCTGGTCGCTGGTGGTGCCCGGCGCCACCGCCCCGGTAATACGGAACGATCGTAACTGATTGAAGCTGCTGAGCGATTTCGGGCTCACCACCGGTTCCACCTGCACCAGGCTGCGCAGCGGCACCAGATCGCCTTCCGGCGAACGGATGGATAGATCCAGCAGCGTGTCGGGCGTGAGCCGCGTGGCATTTTCCACCAACGGAATCACGCGGTAGGCCTTGCTGTCGGCGTTGAAGCGGTTGGCGTCGATTTCCGCCAGCAGCGTGGCGAGCTGCGCGCTGACGGTGTTGATGCTCATGCCGAGATCGGCGATGCGATCGTGGTCGAATATCATGCGGTACTGCGGCAGGTTCAGCGTCAGGTCGGTGTTGGCGTACAGATACAGGCCGCTGCGCTGCGCCGCCTGCACCAGTTCGCGGGCATGAATGGCCATGTTTTCGTAGCTGTCGGTGGACAGCACCACCAGCTCCACGTCGGACTGCCCCGCGCTTGGCAAGGGCGAGGACAGCGATGGAAACACCTTCAGTCCGGTGATGCCCGCCAGCTCGCGGGTGACCAGTGGCAACAGTTCCATCACGGACTGGTCGCGCTGGTCGAATTCCACCAGCTCGATGCCGCCGAAACCGCCGGTGGGATTGATCACCTGCCACACGCGATCCAAGCCGGGAATGCTGCGCTGGATGCGCGCGATCACGTCGTTCATGTAGCCGTCAGTGTATTCCAGCGAGGCTTCGGGCGGCGCCTCGACGATCATGAAGATGTCGCCCTGGTCTTCCACCGGCGCCAGTTCGGTGGGCGAGAACATGTAGAACGGCACCACCAGCAGCGCGATGAACAGCGCCACGAACAGAATCTGGTTGCGCCAGCGGAAGCTGCGTTCCAGCCCCCGTTCGTAGCGTTGCTTGAGGCGTTCGAAGGCCGCGTTCACCCGGCGCGTCATCGGCTCTTCCTGGCCGCGCTCGCGGCAGATCCACGCACTCATGATCGGCGACAGCGTGATCGCCACCATGCCGGAAATCAGTACCGCCACGGCGAGCGTCAGCGCAAATTCCTTGAACAGGCTGCCAGTGAAGCCGGATACGAAACCGATCGGTGTATAAACCGCACCCAAGGTGAGCGTCATGGCCAGGATCGGCGAGAAC
>Ga0182745_1000704_pt1 | contig 35031 bp, 28 predicted proteins | sample eDN3rd30CKraftBY_FD_128523 | JGI IMG/M metagenome (GOLD analysis project Ga0182745, IMG submission 128523) | Enriched backyard soil microbial communities from Emeryville, California, USA - eDNA 3rd pass 30_C Kraft BY (version 2) (version 2) | ecosystem: Environmental > Terrestrial > Soil >...
GCTGTTTGTCCGAGGCGGAAGCGTGAGCGACGCTCCCCCTTGCCAGTTCCGGCGATCAACCGTCGCTGACGCTTCCGGCTCTGTCAGGCAATTCCGCTGTTTGTCCGAGGCGGAAGCGTGAGCAAGGTGATTCGCTCTAAGGCCTGGAATCTGGCAGGTTTACAGGTTCACTTCGCCCGACTGACCTCGTAGCTCGGGGTATTTTCGACGAATCGGTTCGACTTCGGTCTTGATGAACTGATCCACCTGCTCGGGTGATCGCCCGACGAAGGCGATGGGGTCGAGCAACGTGTTGAAGTCGAGCTTCGCGAACGCCTCATCGTTCTGAAGCCGAGCAATCAAGTCGTTTTCACCCGAGCCTTGCTTGATCTGTGTCGCGGCCGCGATGGAGTGGGTACGAATTCGTTCATGGAGCTCTTGCCGGTCCCCCCCCGCTTCGACTCCCGCCATCAGCAGGTTTTCCGTCGCCATGAACGGGAGCTCGTCCTTGACATGACGCGTGATCACGGCGGGATGGACCACCATCCCCGGGACGACGTTCAGATACAGTTGAAGGACCGCATCAACGGCGAGGAAGGCCTGAGGGAGGACCAACCTGCGGACCGCGCTGTCGTCGAGCGTTCGCTCCATCCACTGGGTCGCGGCGGTTTGGCCGGAAATGGGGGGCATTCCCATGGCGAACCGGGAGATCGAGCAGATCCGTTCGGCACGCATCGGGTTGCGCTTGTAGGCCATCGCGGACGAGCCGATCTGGTTCGTTTCAAACGGCTCCTCGAGCTCGCGCTCATGGGCCAACAACCGCAAATCCGAACCGAATCGATGCGCACTCTCCGCCACGCCCGCTAGTGTGTTCGTTACCAGCGTATCGACCTTGCGCGAGTAGGTCTGTCCGGAGACGGGGACCGAGCCGCTAAAGCCGAACGCGGCGGCGATCCGTTGATCCAACTCCTCGACTTTCCCGTGGTCGCCATGGAAGAGGGCGAGGAAGCTGGCCTGGGTTCCCGTGGTCCCCTTCGCGCTCAGGAACCGCAGATCGGCGATTCTGCGCTCGATTTCGTGGTAATCCATCACCAGGTCGTAACACCAGAGCGTCGCGCGTTTTCCCACGGTGACGAGCTGGGCGGGCTGAAAGTGGGTGTACCCGAGACAGGGGAGATCCCGCCAGCGACTCGCGAACTCGGCCAGGGCGTCGATCACCCCGACGATCTGATCTCGGATCAGGCTGAGACCTTCGCGGATCAAGATCAGGTCGGTGTTGTCGGTCACGAAGCAGCTTGTCGCGCCCAGATGGATGATGGGTCGGGCCGTGGGGGCCGCGTCTCCCAGTGTATGCACATGAGCCATCACGTCGTGGCGGAGCTTCTTCTCGTACTGGCGAGCCGCCTCGAAATCAATCTGATCGACGTTCGCTCGTAACTCCTCGATCTGGGCCTCGGAGATGTTCAAGCCGAGCTCGCGTTCCACCTCGGCCAGGGCGACCCAGAGTTTGCGCCAGGTGGAGAACTTGCGTTGAGATGACCAGAGCGCAGCCATCTCCTTACTCGCGTAGCGGGTAACGAGTGGATTCTGATAGACCAGGTGATCGTTCATGGGTCCTTCTGGATGATCGTGCGTTTCAATGATCAAAAGAGAGAGTGGGCCGGTCGGGTCGGTGTTGGTTGCTTAAGGGGCGCACGCCTCGCGGATGGATTAAATTCCACCGAGGACCCGTGCTCGGCCCACGCGGGAGATGGCGAGCATGAAGGCGGCGGTCCGCATCGAGACGGACTTGCGCTCGGCGAGCTCGTAAACCTTGTTGAAGCTTTCCACGAGGCGGGTTTCTTCCTCGCGCTGAACTTGATCGAGGGTCCAGCGGAAGTGTTGCAGGTTCTGCACCCACTCAAAGTAGCTGACCACGACCCCGCCGGCATTGGCGAGGATATCGGGTACGACGTGAATGCCGCGTGACTTGAAGACCTCGTCCGCGTCGGGCCAAGTGGGACCATTGGCGGCCTCGACGACCACTTCCGCCTGGACGGCGTTGGCCACGGTCGCGTCGAACACTCCCCCGAGGGCCGCGGGAATCAGCACCTCGACGGGCATGGTCAGGAGTTGTTCGTTCGTGCTCGGGTCTCCCCCCTTGAAGCCGACGACCTTGCGGTTGACCGTGACGTGCTCGTCAAGAGCCTTGATATCAATTCCATTGGTGTTGACGATCGCCCCATAGGCGTCCGACACCGAGATGATCTTGCCCCCCAGGTCGTGTAGGAACCGGGCGGTGTGACTCCCCACGTTGCCATATCCTTGGATGGCAAAGGTGGTCCCACTGACCGTTTTCTTGAGCCGGCCGAGCATCTCGCGCGTGACGATCGCGACGCCGTAACCGGTGGCGGCTTCGCGCCCGGGCGAGCCGTGGAACTCAACCGGTTTACCCGTTACGCACGCGGGGCGGAAACCATCGAATTTCGCGTACTCGTTCATGATCCAGGCCATGACCTGCCCGTCGGTGCCGACGTCGGGGGCGGGGATGTCCTTGTACGGGCCGATGAAGTCATGGATCTGTTGAACGAACCGGCGGGTCAGCCGTTCGAGCTCGCCTCGTGAGAGTTTGTTAGGGTCACAGTTGATCCCCCCCTTTCCCCCACCGAAGGGAACGTCGACCACGGCTGTCTTCCAGGTCATCAGGCTCGCCAGCGCCCGGGCTTCGTCCTGGTCGACGTGGGGATGGTACCTCAACCCCCCCTTGAATGGTCCTCTTGCATTGTCGTGCTGGACGCGATAGCCGATGAAGTTTCCGATCTCGCCGGAGTCCATCTCAATCGCGACTTCAACCCGAAGCTCACGATCGGGCGTGATCATGAGCGTTCGCATGTTATCGGTCAGGTCCAGCAGAGCCGCGGCCTGGTCAAAATAGAGGTTTGTCGCTTCAAAGGCTTGCATCAGACGGCCAATCCACGGTTAATTGAAGCTTGTGGCGGTCGCGTTGACCCGACCCAGATCGTAACGGACGGGCCGCGCCCACCGCAATGGTACTGATGTTCCACGACCGGGGCACGTCGGCTTGACTCGAGCCAGCGGTGCCCTTCCTCGCGCGCACCTTGACGGACCCTTCCTCCATGATACGCCCCTGGGTGCTCTCCGAACTGAACTACGGCCAAATCAAGTCCCAGCCCCCCTTCGACCTGGCCGTGCTTCCGCTCGGCGCGACCGAGCCGCACAACCTCCACCTGCCTTATGCCACCGACACGCTTCAGGTTGAGCGAATCGGAAATCTGGCCTGCGAACGCGCCCATCAACGCGGTGCGCGAGTGGTGCTCTTGCCCGCCATACCTTATGGAACCGAGACGAACCAGATGCGGTTTCCGCTCGCCATGAATCTGAATCCATCCACGGTCGCGAAAATCATCATCGACCTGGTGGATTCCCTTCAGGCTCATGGAATCCATAAGTGCCTGCTCCTCAATGGGCATGGCGGAAACGACCTGAAGTGGATCCTGCGCGAGGTGCATCGGTCGACGAGTGTGCAGATTTTCCTCAGTAGTTGGTACAAGGTGGCGGCCGACCGATACGCCTCTGTCTTTGAGGATGCCGGGGATCACGCGGGTGAGCTCGAGACCAGCATGATTCTGGCCCATTACCCCGAGCTCGTCGTCATGGATCAGGCCGATGCCGGTACGATGCAACCTTCTCGCTTCGAGGCGGTGAATCGAGGGTGGGTTGAGATCACGCGCCCCTGGCACCTGTTGACCACCAACTCAGGCGCGGGGGATCCACGCCCGGCGACCGCCGAGAAAGGGGCCGAGGTGACCGAGATCGTGGTGGAACGCCTGGCTGTCGCCATCGAAGAGATCGCCAAAAGCCCCATTGACGAGACGTTCCCGTTCGCCGGAGCGCCCGGCGCCGAACCTAACACCCCTCGAGCGGATTCATGATGCGCTTTCCCACTGGGCCACTTCGCACCAGCCTCCTCGCCCTCCTGTTTCTCCCTGGCTGTAGTGGTAATCCGCCGCCGGCCCGCGTCGAGCCTGTGAGCAAGACCGAGGCGGCGAAGGAGACGGAGAAACACGCGGAGGAGCCGACGACGAAGGTCACCTATGCGTTCAAAGGGGTCGTCAAGCGGGTTCGGCCCGAGCTTGGCCAGGTGGTGATTGCCCACGAGGCCATCCCCGGCTTCATGAACGCGATGACGATGCCCTTCACCTTGAAGAATCGAGAGCTCCTCGAGGATGTCCAGCCGGACGACGAGGTCGAGGGGGAGCTGCTCGTGGAAAAGGAAGGCAAGATCGTCAAGGATTACGAGGTCACGAACCTGGTGGTGGCTCGACCGGCAATGCCTTCTCCCAAAGCTCTTAGCCTGGGCCCTGACGGGGAGTTGAGACTCTCCGACGTGCCCAAACGGCTGGAGCCGGGCGAAACGGTGCCCGACTTCGCAATGACGGATCAGGACGGGAAAGTCTTCCGCCTCTCCGACCTGCGCGGGCAGGTCGTCGTGCTCACTTTTATCTACACTCGATGCCCACTGCCCGACTTCTGCCCGCTCATGGATCGGACCTTCGCGGAGCTGGCCGGTAAGCTGGCGGGCCAGGCCGCCCAATCCAGCAAGGTTCGATTACTCTCGGTTAGCTTCGATCCTGAGCACGATACCCCAGAGGTCTTGCGCAGGCACGCTGGCGTTCAAGGCGCGAAGCCCCCGCTCTGGACCTTCGCCGTGGCGTCACACGAGGAGCTGGCGAAGATCGCTCCACGCGTGGGATTGACCTACGGGCCAACCGCGACTGAGATCATTCACAACCTCTGTACGGCAGTGATTGACCCTGAAGGGAAACTCGCGCGTTTGGAAGTGGGAAACGCCGTGAAGCGCTGGAGCCCCGCGCAGATCTACCAGTTCGTCGCTCCCTTGACCCGCGACTCGAAGCCCAAGGAAGCCGCATCAAAGGATTAGGCTATTTTGCTGTTGCTTGGCTTTTAAATTTATCAATATCGTGGGGTGGGCATTGCCCACCGCGCCAAGACCGAGGCAACAGGGGAGATGGTCCAAGTGACGAGCGAGTTTCTGGAAGTCTCGATCCTGGATTTTCGCGGTATTTCCGCGGCGGGTTGTGCCCATCCTACAAGATAGGGCCGTGTGTCACTCAAAGGTGATTCACTTTGGTGGTCTTCAGAGCGAGCGGTCCAGGTGAAGTGTGCTCAATGGCTTCCACCCGGACCGCGAGGGTTTGCTCAGAACGGAGTTCGGCCGGGGGCGTAGACCTGGGCATCAATCATGATCGAGGCTTTTCCCTTGGCTGCTCCTCTGCGGAGGCTGACCCCACCGGGTGAGTAACGGACCAGGACCACCCCTTCGGCGGATCCTCCCGCGTAGGCCCCCGACGTCGAATTTTCGTCGAGGTCGGCAATCGTCAACCGCACCGGTCGCCCCGCGCGGTCCACGTCGGCGTTCTGGTCGGCGATCAGGTTGAACCCAATTTGGTTGGGCACGCTCGAATTCCGGTCCCTGAGCAGAATCTGCCCGCCGATGGGCTGAGTTGGGTCGGTGGGGGTAATGACTCGAAGGTGAGCGGTGCCGTGGAGGAAGACCGACTTCACCGTTCCCGAACTCTCGATGAAGAGTTGCTGTGACTCGCCGCTGAATCGCCCTCGTCCCTGGGTATACGTCCCCTGGAACCCAGCCTGAAACCGTTGCAAAGCCACCTGGTGGCGCGTCGGGGTACCGACTGGGTTGTACAGCGGATTGGAGACCTCGGAATCTGACAGGCCAGGCTCACTCGCCTGTACCGACACCAGGCCCCGGCTCAACGGGCGCCTCGGCCCGCCAGCCAATGTGGAGAGGAGGATTCGGACCTCCACTCGTTCCACGACCGGCCTGGATTGCTTCTGGTCTCGACGCATTACACGCTCGCTCCTTCCTGCGTTCTACCGGTCACTCGATCTCCAAGACCTCATTCCGGCCCGTGTGAAGATGAAGGCCTCACGGTTCGGTTGATTCCTTAAATGAGAATTCATTGGCGCGGGCAAGAAGTAGCTGGTTTGGTCTTGTGCCGCCTGACATTCTCATTGCTCAAGGAAGAACGCGCTGACCAAGCACCGTGTTAAGCCCGAGCATGCTTCGGCGATGCCTGACCATCGTATCGAGATATTGTTTAACGAGGTCGTTGTATTCCCGCTGAGCGATCAGGTAGAAGGTGACGTCCTTCTCACCACCGAAAAAGAGTCGCTTCGAGTCGCTCAGAACGGTCTCGGCGTTGGGAAGGACATCCTTCTCAATATGTTTGACCATATCGAGGGATACCTGGTACTCGCGGGCCGCTTGTTCAACCTCGGAGCCGATCCTACGTTCTAGCGCGGCGAGTTGCACCTGAGTCTGCACCACGTTCAGCCGGGCTCGTTGGATTCCACCCTGGTTTCGGTTGAAGATCGGCAAGGGGGCGGTCACGCCGAAGGCCCAGGACGTCGGGCTTTTCAAACCGTAAGGCGTGTTGTCCTGGAACGTGTAAGGTTGATAAAGCAGGTAGATGTCTGAGAATCGATTCGCCAGAGCGAGGCGCACATCGGCCTGTGCGCGGTGGATCCCCAACCGAAACGCGACCACATCGGGTCGCACGGCCAGTGCGATGCGTTTCAACTCTTCGAGAGGAGGGGGAGGAGAGAATCGATCCACGATCGTTCCCTGGACCGCGAGAGATTCCGCTTCCTGAATGGGAAGGCTGAGCGCGACGGCGAGCGTCTGCTGAGTCTTCCGGTACTGTTGCTGGGCGTCCAGCAGACCGATCCTGGCCGCGTCGCGCTGGATTTCCACTCGCTTCACTTCAGCTCGAGTGGTTACGTCCTGCTGGAACTTCTTCGCCTCGACATCGAGGAGCTGATCCAAACCCTCGACGCTCTTTTCGGCATATCGGATCGTTTGCCTCGCGGCCAGGACATCGACGAAGGATTGATAGACCTCGTCGATCTGCATGCGAACCGCGTCTTGATAAAGCGCCTCCAGAACACGTTTGGCCCTCGTGGCGACCACCACGCGAGCCCGTCGTTTTCGGGAAACATCTACAGGATAGGTAATGTTTACGTCATATTGAGTCGGTCCGCCATTATTCTTTCGACTGTAATTTCCATAGGGGACGAGCTGGGCGTCGGCATAGAGGATGGGGTTGGCCCGTAGCCCCGCTTGAAGGATGTCGGCGTCGGCCTGGGGAATCTCGAAGAACTTGGATCGGAGGTCGAGGTTCTCCCTCAGAGCCCGGTCAATCGCCGCGTCCAAAGACATGCCATTGGCTGGACCCTCGTCATCGAGAACTTCCGGAAGCGATAGCGACCCATAGAACGGGGTTTCGGGAGTATCGCGTGGCTTTGGGGCACTGATTCCGAGCTGGTTCGCAGTCGGTGACGCGCCCATTCCGGGTTGAGCCGCCTCGACGGGAATTCTCGGGGTGGAAGCGCCTGGACGTCCTCCCAGGATCAGGCCGACTCCGCCCGGGTCATCACCAAAGGATCCGCCCCCGGAGCCGGGAGCTGTACCCAGGAGGGAATCTTCTGTTCCTGGGCGTGGCGATTCCGCGTCCTCGATCGTTGGGCCCTGGGCTCTAGCCCGTTCAACACAGCACCCGCACGCCAAACCTATCAAGACTCCCCAGTAAAAGACGGTATTCCGCATGATTTTGGTCGCCCTCCTTGGCTCGGACACCTTCAGTCGTTTGATCCGCACGATGACCAATATCTCGCGCAGTCTCCGACCGCGTTCCTGCTTAACAACGTATCGGTCTTCTGAATGGCTTTTATTCGTCCTATGACACGAAAACTTCCTAACTTCTCCAGTATTTGTATTATGGGCAATTTTCGTGAAATGCCGTATGTGAGGATTGTTTGGTTTAGGCTGTCCTGCCTGTCGCGGACCGCGGAGCAGGTGTATTCTGATGCTCGGCGAGAGGAGTGTTCCTGATCGCCACTTAAGGCTCGGAGGATGATCTGCCATGGTCTGTGATGAAGGGCGGAACAAGGTCGCGCCGATGCTGAACCGTCGCGAGTTATTACGCACGGGTGGCGGAGCACTGGCCTATGCTTGCGCGGGTCGGAGTTGGGCCAACAGTGTGCCCACGCCGGGAGAGCGCGCCGTTATTTTGCTCTCGCTTGTGGGGGGACCGAGCCAGCTCGAAACCTGGGACCCGAAACCGGATGCTCCTGAAGCGGTTCGAGGGCCGTTTCGGTCAATCCCGACGTCTGTCCCGGGGGTTCGGTTCTGCGAGCATCTTCCCCAGCTCGCTCGTCGAATGAACCAGTTGACCATCATTCGATCGATGAACCATGATGCGTCCCCCATTCATGAGTCAGGCCAACAGCTTATTCATACGGGGCGGCTCGCGCAAGGAGAGGCATCGTATCCTCACTTCGGATCGGTCGCGGCCCGACTCCTCGGCCCTTCCGGAACGATCCCCCCCTTCGTGATGGTTCCAGGACCGATCGGTCATACGGGTGTATCTATCTCGCATGGCCAGTCAGCGGGGAACCTGGGAAGTGAATTCGACCCGCTCTCCATTCGTCCCGGAGAAGACCGAGGCACCTTGTCCTGGGCAGGAAGTATCGACTTGCGGACGGAACCGGCGGCGACTCAAGACGCCTATGGTAATACCGAGTTCGGCAGGCACTGCCTTTACGCTCGGAAGCTGGTCGAGGCGGGCGTTAAGGTTGTTTCTGTGAATATGTACCAGTCTGTATTCAACCAGGTGAGTTGGGATTGCCACGGAGCGCGTCCCTTCACCTCGCTGGCGGAATACGCGAGCACCGTTTTGCCGACGTTCGACCGGGCGGTATCAGCCTTGCTCGACGACCTTCGCCTTCGAGGCCGGCTCGACTCAACCTTGGTTGTGGCGACGGGTGAATTTGGCCGGACGCCTCACGTGAACGCGGCGGGTGGTCGCGACCACTGGCCGGGAGTCTGGAGCGCGCTTCTGGCTGGAGGGGGAATCGCGGGCGGGCAGGTGATTGGGCGAAGCGACTCCATCGCGTCGTCCCCCGCCGATCGCCCGGTTTCCCCCGCCGAGCTTGTCGCCACCATGTACCAGAGCCTCGGGATCAACCCCGCGTCCACCTTGGGTGGAGCGGACGGGGCTTCCTTCCAACTGGTTGAAGAAGCCCGTCCGCTCGTCGAGGCTTTTGCCTGAGCCCCTCGGCCCGTTACGGTTCGGGCCTTATTTGAGAGTCACTTGGCGGCCGCTTGTTCTCCGGCTGGTTTATAGCCGGGCGCGGCGAGGATCGTTTTCTCGAGCTTTCCGCCTGGAAGGTTCCAGAGACGGACCTCGCCGTCCCAACTCCCCGACACGACCGACTTGCCATCCTGGCTGATGGCGAAGCTGTAAACCCAGTCGTTATGCCCTGTCAGGGTCCGGACCGGTTTGTTCGCGGAATCGAAGACGCGGATCAGCTTATCCGAGCCGCAAGCGAGCAATTCCTTGCCGTCGGGGGTGAACTGGAGTCGGAAGACGGGGCCCGCGAATCCTCCGATTTGGGCCGATTGCTTCGCCTCGGCGTCGGGATTCCAGATTCGGATCAGTTTGTCCTCGCCGCCGGTGAAGATTCGTTTTCCGTCGGGGTGGAACGAGGCGGTGTAGACGCTCTGCCCGTGCGCGGGGAAGGTCACGATGGATTCGTTTTTGACGGCGTCGAAGACCTTGCTCGTCTTGTCTCGGCTCGCGCTGACGAGCCGGGCTCCGTCGGGACTGAAGGCCAGGTCGAAGATCCAGTCGGCATGGTCTTCGATCATGCCACGCTGTTTGCCGGTTTCGACCTCCCAGATCCGAATGGCGCGGTCAGCGCCGGCGGCGGCCAGCAACTTGCTGTCGGGGCTGAACGTCACGGCGAATACGCAATCGGTGGTCTCTACCAGGTCACGGCCGGGGGGGGTTGGCCCGTGTGGGGTCGCTGGCCAAAGCTTGACCGAGCCCGATCGTCCCGGATCACCGCTGGCGGCGGCCATCCACTTTCCATCCGGGCTGAAGGCCAACTCATAGATTCGCTCCCCTAACCCTCCTTGTATGCGATTCTCCAAAGTTCCATCGGCGGTCTTCCAGAACGTGACCTCGTGGTAACCCGAGGCGGCGATCGCTTGCTGGTCGGGGCTAAACGCAAGCGCCGTGATGGCCACGGTCGCCGGGTAGGCCTCCGGAATCGAGATTGGGGTGGCCTTCCTCAACGCGGTCGGCCAGTCTTCGGAAGGGTTGGCACCATCATATTTCCCCCCTTCCTTAACCCATCGCTCGATCAACGCAACCTTTTCAGGGGGAAGCGGGTCGAGCTTGTAGGGCATTCTCGGTGATCCGTCCGCGCGGATCAGTTCGACCAGAAAACTGGCGTCCGGGTCACCGGGTTCGAGCGTGATCCCTTCTCCCTGCTGCCCCCCTTTGGCGAGCTGGGCGAAGGTCGTCATGTTGTACTTGCTCTCCGCCTTCTTCGAGTTGTGGCAAGAGATGCAACTCTCCGCGAGGATGGGCGCGACATCCTTCATGAAACTGACGGGCCCATCCGTCGGTTTGGAGTTTGCCGGCTTAGGCTCATCCGCACTCAAGTTTGGCAAGGGGATGAACAGGAGAACCCCCAGCAAGATCGGCAGCCGGTTGGTTGTGGAGCAAACTCGGTCCATTGCAAGGCTCCCGCGGCAGATTAATCGAAGCATCAATTTTAGGTATGTGGGAGGTTATGGCCCATGAGGGCCATCGATTGCCTGTGCCTACTTCGCCGCGACGACCTTCAAGGTCAAGGGGACGGTAGGGATTGGGTAGTCTTTCTTGTTGATTTGAAAACCCATTCCAACGTTGGGCTTGGCTTCGGCGGGTTTTGCACCGGCGTCGGCCACAACCGAGATGGTGAACTCCGACTGATTGGGGGCCAGGGTCAGAGGGTCGGCTTTCACGCCGGCCGGCAAGCCAGCGAGCTTGATCGTGACCGGTTCCTTGAAAGGGCCTTTGCGCACAACTTTTCCCTTGAGCTCCACGTTCGCCCCCGCCTTTAGTTCAAGGCTTGGGGTCGTAAGTTGAAGCTCCGCGGGTCGAATCACATTCAAGGTGACCGCGGGGAATGCCAATGTCGCGGCGGTCTTATCGATTGTCCCCTTGGCGGTTAGCCCGATCGTCATGGTCCCGAGCGCGGTTTCCACCGCGGCGTTGACCGCGACCGGCCCTTCGGAGGCACCTTCGGCGATTTTCAAGGCGGGGATCGTCAAGCCTGGCGGCAAGGGAAGGGGAGTGACCTCGAGCGCTCCCTTCTTTCCCTCCGGCCGTCCAAATTTGAGCGGTAAGGTTGTCCCGTATCCATGGACAACCTCGATGGGCTCCTTGGGGCCCTCAAGCGCGAGTACGGGGGGGAGGGCGGGGGCCGCACCTAATCCTTGCTGGGTCATCAGGTTGGTCGGCAAGACCCCTTGCTGTGCGAAGACCAAGGGGATCTGACCTGGAACCACGATCGTCCCCGCTGGCGTCTCCGCACGCCCAACCACCTTGAGTGTCAAGGGGGCGAACGACGCGTCGGCGCTCGCCGAGACCGAGAACGTTCCGACGAGTTGACCGGCCGCGACGAGACCAGGTTTGACGGTCAGACCAGGCGGTGGATTGAGCACATCCAGGGTGATGGGGCCCGTATACCCTTTGCGAACGATCGTGACTCCCACCAGGGCCGTCCCCCCTTTGGGCACGCTGATTTCGGTGTTGCTCAAAGCGAGCTCAAAGGTGGGCGTTACCGGCTCCACCGTGATTCGATAGGGGAAGCCGACCCCGCCTCTGGATTGGAGGTCGCGGAGGGCGAGTGTGATTTCATGTGTGTTCGCCGGCACGGTGAAATCAATCGAAGGGTCCGGAGAGAGAATAGGGGTGGGTTTTCCCGGAGGCGAGGCGGGGGAATTCGACGTTGTATCGTCGGCCGTGGCCAGGACCGCGTTGTTTGCGCCGAGGATTTGCAAGATCCCGTCGAGGGCTGACGCGTGATCGGAGGCCGCGACCTTGATCCGGAGGATCTGTCCTGGCGTGGTCGAGACCACGAACCGGTCCTCGTCTCCCGCCGGGTCGATCCTTCCATTGATCGCGACGGGAGTGGCCACGCGTACGGGGGGAGCACCGGCATCCGCATCGGCGGGTTCCCTGACTTCGAGCAGGTCGCTCACGGTGATGGAGGCAATCGACTCAACTTCCAACGAAGGGGAGCCCGCCGCGTGCGCGAGCAGTCTGTAGAGGTTGAAGCCCGACTCGTCATCCGCCCGTGCGCCGGTAATCAGGGGCTGTGCGAGGGATCCTCCACGAAGCTCGAAGCCCGAGGGCTCACCGCGCCTGGCTCCAATCGGGAAGACCTCCGTCGCGAACGGAACCTCGCCGATGGTCAGCCGATAGGTTGGCCGTTTGCCCCCCTGATAGCGGGAGTCCGAAAGCTCGACGACGTAATCGGTGTCTTCCGGCAACTCAGCGAGTAGCTGGGCGTCGGTAAGCAGACCAGGAGAATCATCCGCCGAGGCGATATATTTTCCCGCGGCCGTGGTGAGTCGGATGGTGGGATCGACACCCGAGCCGATACGCGAGCACTGGGCGTCGATCGTGATCCGCTGACCTTTCTTACCGGTGAACCGGAAGAAGTCCACGTCGTTCCCCGCGGCTTGCCCCTCTATCACAATTGGAATATTGACGACCTGGGCATTCTCTGGAGCGTTATTGACTTCGATTTCCCCAACCTGTGGGAACTGGCCCACCGTGAGCAGAAACGGGTTTGAGAGCCCATCCTCGGTTTGGACCCGGATCGGGTAGGTGCCGAGTGGAGTGCTTGCCGGGACGTTGAGCTTGACCTTCCAGACCCCATTGTCGGTGTTGGGATCGACGACGGGGACCTGGTTAACGTCGAAAGGAGCAACCAGTCGCGCTCGACCTGATAGGTGTGCTCCGTTGAACGTCACCTCGGTCTCGGCTCCCTTCTGGACTCCAAAGGGCTGAACTCCCTTGATCTCAGGTGGAGCGGCCATGCTCCGGGCTCCATTCGCACACGCGATGAGCGAGCCGAGACAAACGGCCAGGCGAATTCGTCGGCGAATCATGTGGTGGGTCCTTTGATCCGACCTCAGATCCGCTTGCATTCGAACCAAAAAAAGGGGAAGGATCTGAGGCCTGCTTTGATGCGGGGTGGGCGAGGCTGTTGGCTTGCGGGCTAGAAGTCGTTCGGAGGCCTGGTCACTTTCAACGTCTCATTCCCCTCCTCGTTTGTCAAGAATTCAGCCAGTGCCCTGGCGTGGAGGTATTGGGCCGAGGATTTCGTGATTTGCGCGGTCGGCCTATTCGGTCCAGCCCGCTCCCGCTTAGGATAAAATGGCAGCCTGATCGGTTCCCGACCTTACTGTCGGAGCAACTCCCCAACATGACTCCCGAATCGAAACCCGCTCGTTCGGTCCATCGCAGCGTTTGCCACCTCGACTGCCCCGATACGTGCGCCATGCTCGTGACCATCGAGAATGGTGTGGCGGTCAACCTGCGAGGGGATCCCGACCATCCTTTCACGCGTGGGTTTCTTTGCCGGAAGATGGCTCGCTTTCTCGACCGGGTTTACAGCCCGGAACGCCTGCTTCACCCGTTGCGAAGGATTGGAGCGAAGGGGGAGGGCCGCTTCGAACGCATCCGTTGGGATGACGCGCTCGACGAAATCGCAGCTCGGTTCGGGGCGATCGCCAGGTCTCCGGAGGGACCTCAGTCCATCCTTCCCTATAGCTACTATGGGACCATGGGGAAGCTTCAGGCCTCCAGCCTGGACCGTCGCTTCTTCCACAGGCTAGGCGCGTCCCTGCTCGATCGGACGATCTGCGCGTCCGCTGGGGGCGTGGGTTATGAATACACGATGGGGCGAGGCAACCCCGGCTGCGACCCCTTAACGGTCCCCCAAAGTCGGTTCATCGTGAACTGGGGCTCGAATACGGCGAATACCAACAGCCACCTCTGGAGCCTGATGATCAAGGCCCGCCAGAACGGCGCGACCCTTGTCACGATCGACCCCTATCGCAGCCCCACCGCCGAACGGTCGAACTGGCACATCCAACCACGACCCGGCACCGACGCCGCGCTGGCGCTCGGCATCATGCATGTGATCTGGCGCGATCAGCTTCAGGACGACGACTTTCTAAACCGGGGGACTGTCGGCTCCGAAGAACTCAAACAGCGTGTTCTGGCCGAGTACCCCCCTGAGCGAGTCAGCGAGATCACGGGGGTCGATTCCGAAACCCTCACTCGCTTCGCCCACCGGTATTCGCAAGAACAGCCTTCGTTCATTCGTCTCAACTACGGGCTCCAACGGCACGGTGGCGGAGGGATGGCGGTACGGACCATCGCATGCCTGCCCGCGCTCGTGGGGGCCTGGCGGTATCCAGGGGGCGGAGCCTTGCTTTCCACCAGTGGTGTATACGAATTCAACTTGCAACGGCTCACTCGCCCCGATCTCTCCCCCGCTGGAACGCGTACCGTCAACATGAACCGGCTCGCCGATGCACTCGCGGGCGACTTGCCCGGCCCGCCGGTGAACGCCCTCTATGTTTATAACTGCAATCCCGCGGCGGTCGCACCCGACCAGGAGCGTGTGATCGAGGGACTTCGACGCACGGACCTCTTCACCGTGGTTCACGAGCAGTTCTTGACGGATACGGCCGACTACGCGGATATCGTGCTCCCGGCGACGACCCAGATCGAGCACCTCGATATCCATTCCTCCTACGGCCATCACTTCGTCATGTTGAACCAGCCCGCGATTCCTCCCCAGGGAGAAGCCCGCTCGAACAACGACGTGTTTCGAGCCTTGGCGGGTCGGCTCGGATTTGAGCCGGAACACTTTCCGGACGATGAGACCTTGATCCGCGAGGTTCTCGAAGGTGGCTCGAGCCTGAAAGGGATCACCTTGGAGCGGCTGGAGGGGGAGACGTCGATCAGGCTCAACCTGCCTTCTCCTTACTTGCCTTTCTCTCAGGGCGTTTTTCCGACACCCTCGGGTAAGTGTGAGCTCTATTCCGAACGGATGGAGTTAAACGGCCTCGACCCGCTTCCCACCTACTCCCCTCCACTTGAGGATCCATTGACGCGGCCCGACCTGGCGGCGCGCTTTCCCTTTCAGCTTTTGAGTCCCCCTCGGCCTGAGTTTCTCAACTCAACGTTCGCGAACGATGAAAAGAGCCGAACGATGGCCGGTGAGCCTCGCGTTGAGCTCTCGGAATCCGACGCCTTGAGTCTCGGTGTGCAAGACGCGAGTTGGGTTGAGGTCTACAATGATCGGGGACGCTTCCTGGCCAGGGCGGAACTCTCCGGGAACGTGAAGCCCGGTGTGGCGGTGGCCAGGGGGATCCACTGGCGGAAGCTCAGCCAGGGGAGAGCGAACGTGAATAGCACGACCTCCACGGCGCTGGCCGACATGGGGGGAGGGGCCACCTTCTTTGATAACTTGGTCGCGATTCGCGCCTTGGAGTTGGAGTAGGACCGAATCGTCTTCTTTGTAAATGATAAATCCTTCACTCAAGCAAGGTTCCGGAGGCTGGCATGTTGGCGCAACTCGTCACCTGGTGGAAGCGGCAAGCCCCTCTCGACGTCTCACATCTGCGCGTTCGGGTCTACACGCGCGAGGAGTGCGGCTGCTGCCATAAGGCCATCGCGTTGCTTCAGGAGTTTCAAGGTCGGTTCCGGTTTGACTTCGAACTGGTGGACATCGACCACGATGAAACGTTGCGGGCTCGATTCAACGAGCAGGTGCCGGTGATCGAGATCGATGACAAGGTGCGGTTTCGTGGGATCGTCAACCCGGTCTTGCTCGAGCGGTTGCTCCGCGCCGAGGCTCGTGGGACCGACTGAGTCGCTTTGGTTGGAAAGCGAGAGGAAACCCTTCGGAAATCGGCTGGCCAGACTTGAGTTGATCTGGTAAGACTTGCCCCGGCCATGGGGCAAGGTGTCCTTTGGCTTCACATCGTTTGACTTGGCCCAACAGTTCGACACATCAAAAGTCCAGGGGGCCTTGGACCTGTTGAGCAGATCCATACCGCGATCCGCTTAAGGTCTTATATTCCTGGTGTGCGAAGGAGATGCGCGCGATGGACCGCCGCCGATATATACCCTCGCCAGAAGGGCTGGAAGGTCGCGCGATGCTCAGCGTGTTTGGCGCGGGTAACTCCGCCCAGGCCGTGGCACCAGCGCAGGTTCCAGTGACCTTCCACCAGAAAGAGCAGCGAATTGAGCATCTCCCTTACTATCTGAAGCAGCTTCAGCCCGATCGCTTCCTCCCCGAGGCAACGATCCAGAACTTACAGGAAGACCTGCTCTCGATTGCGGGAAGGTTACATAAGCCGGGGCCGGCGAAGCTCGAAGCCTTCAATGAGACGCTTCGCGATGTCGGCTCGAACGCCTCGTTAAGTGTCGCCGACGCGAAACGCCTGAGTTCTCACTTCCAGGCGGTGCTCGGTGATACCGGCGCGACCGTTTCGCAGGTCGCCAGCCTGACGCAGGACATGAATGAACTGGCGAAGGTGGACGCCCTGAGTCCCGAGTCGGTCTACCTGGCAACCAATGATTATTCCCTCGTACTCCAAACCATCCTCGGGGTGGGCCGGCCCATCCAGCGCCCACCCGCTCCACAGATCTCGCTGCAAGATGGGGTCCGAGAGTCGCTCGCCTTCGGTAAGACCGCGAACAGACAGCCCGTGCTGGTCGGGAACTATGGCGCGGGGGCGTCGGTTGGGGACAACGCGGGGGGGGCCGAGGGCGGTTTCAATAGCAGCGGCGTTCTCATCAAGATCGTCGATCAAGACGGAATCGTGTACGGGCAGTCGTTCGTGGATCCGGATAACGGAAACTACCGTGTTAAGATCGGGGTTCCCCTGTCCAACGGAGTCCACCGGTTCCGGGCCCTGGCGATTGACGCGGAAGGGCACGAAAGTCCCCTCAGCCGTGATTACTTCCTCACGGTTGTGAGTCGACCCGGAGAAACCGTCGTGACCGGTCAGTCCACTCCTCAAGGACCAGGCGGACGCTTCTAACGAACGTTGGCGGTATGAAGGGCATTGCCGTCCAGGGTGTCCCGATGTTCGGAAGCGATCCGCGCATCAAAGCGAGGATCTGTGCTTGTCTTCCGAACACGTATTTTGGTAAATAGGAACGATTCTTGTTCCATTGCCTTCTGATTATTGATTTGAAATGGGAGCTGTCTGGCGCCATGAAAGCCAAGAACAAGCATCGGAAAAGTCATAGCTGGCGGAAGAAAGCCAACAGCTCGCCAATCGCCAAGGGGCGCCGTCCCAAGCGAAATGGTGTCCGTAACCCAAGAAAGCACAAGCATTTGGGTGGGGCCGGCCTCTAAGCCTTCCACCTCTCTTCGCCCTCCTTTCCGCGCATACGCCTGAGCCTCGAAGCTTGGACCTCCCGACTTCCTTCCTCCTCCAGCCCAAGGTTTGGGTGAGGGGAGGAAGTCTTGGGTGGTCCTTTTAGCAATGACGGCTCTGCTTTCCGCCGGCATACGCGGCTTAAGGCACGAAATCCCTGGTCCTCCCTAGGGCGTCCTCAACCCCATCGACCAGGTTCGCAATGAGACGAGCTCCTGCTGGTTCTCACTAGTTTGCCTGGTTTCGATTAATCACAATTTTCGCAAAGTTTTTTGTGTAAAATCGAGTGGGCCGATAGACGACGGCTCTCAAACCTCCTACAATCAGAGCGTTGAGTGCGATTGGGTGTGGCTGGGCGAAAGCTCAGGGCTGTTCCCGGAGACTGGCGAGAGGCCAGATACAAGGTCATGGTCGAAACCTCGGACCGCTCGCTCCTCGACCTCATCCGACGTGATGGTCCTCTTTCGGTCGCGCAATTGGCGGCTCGGCAAGGGGTGACGCCGACGGCGATCCGCAACCGGCTGTCTCGGCTGGTCGGGTCGGGCATGGTGGAACGCCGGACGGAGCAAGGGGGACGAGGGCGCCCTCGGCATACCTACCAGGCGAGCGTGGAAGCCCACAAGCGACTCGGGCAGAACTACGCGGACCTCGCCGTAGTGCTTTGGGATGAGATGATGAGAACGGTGGAAGATAGCAAGCTACGCCGTTACCTCTTTGGTCGTATCACCGATCGGCTCGCCGAGATTTATCGTTCTCAGTTGAGCGGAGAAGACTTGACCGGCCGGTTGGTGCAGCTTGGCACGCTCTTGCACGACCGGGGGATTGAGGCGGAGGTCGCCTTGGGGGAAGAGGGAGTCAACCCGGTTCTGAAACAGCATTCGTGTCCTTACTACGAACTCGCGGAGGTGGATCGAGCCATCTGCGCGATGGAGCGAAAGATGTTCGAGAAGGTGCTGGGCCGGGGCTTGCGTCTCAGCCAGTGCCGGCTTGATGGGGGACGATCCTGTCACTTCGAGCCGAAGCCCGTTGTGCCATCCCCCTTGTCGCAGGCTCTCTAGTTGAGTTGATTGGAGAGCCGAAGCGCGATCTGTCCCAAAGAGCAAACCAATATCCTCGTCTTCAGCCCATTTGCTTGAAGGATCGAGTTGTACCTGTTGTTGAATCAACCGTTTGGAATGTGTCGAGACGACCGGAACCCGGGACCAACCCTGGCCGGTTTTTAACAGGGCGGGAGAGTAATGAGCAAGGTTCTTCAGATCAGCAACCTCCACGTCGCGATCGATGGCAAGGAGATTCTGAAGGGAGTGAATCTGACGGTCCGGCAAGGCGAGGTGCATGCCTTGATGGGACCCAACGGTTCAGGCAAGAGTACCTTGAGCTATGCCCTGGCCGGGCATCCTAGTTACGAGGTGACCGAAGGGTCGGCGACTCTCGACGGGCAAGATTTGCTGGCTCTGGATGCCGACGAGCGAGCCAAGGCGGGCCTGTTCCTGGCCTTCCAGTATCCCACTTCAATTCCGGGCGTCACGGTCGCCAACTTCCTCCGCCACGCGGTGAGCAACGTTCGCAACCCCGACCGCAAGGAAGGCGAAGAGCTCATCTCGATGCGAGAGTTCCGTAAGGAGCTCCGCGAGCAGATGGACGTGCTTGGGATGGATCCGGAATTTGCCAGGCGCTACCTGAACGAAGGCTTCTCCGGGGGTGAGAAGAAACGCGCCGAGGTGCTTCAACTCGCCATGCTACGCCCCGCCTTCGCGATTCTGGACGAAACCGATAGCGGACTCGATATTGATGCCGTCCGCGTCGTTTCGGAAGGGGTCAACAAGGTTGCCGAACGAGAAAAGACCGGCGTGCTGGTGATTACGCACTATCAGCGCATTCTCAATTACATCAAGCCCAGCTTTGTCCATATTCTCTTCGGTGGAAGAATCGTCGAGGAAGGGGGACCCGAGCTGGTCACCTTGCTCGAGGAGCAAGGGTACGATTGGGTTCGCTCCAAGTACCCTGACGCCGCTAAGGACGAGGACGAGCTGGAACAACAGCAGAACTCACCTTCCGGTCAACTGACATTCTGAGCCCGGCCTTCGACGAAGGAAAGGAATAGACGCCATGGCGACTGATCTGAGCGGGCAGGTACAGGGGATCAAGGACGAGTACAAGTTCGGCTTCCGCGACTCGGACGATAACTATTCGTTCAAGAGCGGAAAGGGACTCACTCGCGACGTGGTTCACCAGATCTCCGAGATGAAGAGCGAGCCCCAGTGGATGCGCGATCTTCGCTTGAAGGCACTCGATGTCTTCTGGTCGAAGCCGACGCCCACGTGGGGAGGCGAGTTGGGTAGCCTCAACTACAACGACATCCATTATTATATGAAGGCCGCCGATCGCCAGGGGAAGTCCTGGGATGACGTGCCCGCTGATATCAAGAACACGTTCGAGAAGCTCGGGATTCCCGAGGCGGAACGAAAGTTCCTGGCCGGCGTCGGCGCTCAGTACGAGTCGGAAGTGGTTTACCACAGTCTGCGAGAAGACCTTCAGAAGAAGGGGGTCATCTTCGTCGATACCGACACGGCCTTGCGTGAGCATCCCGACCTGGTCAAGCAGTACTTCGGTACTGTGATCCCCATCACTGACAACAAGTTCGCCGCGCTCAACTCGGCGGTCTGGTCAGGCGGGTCATTCGTCTACATCCCCCCTGGGGTGAAGGTCGATATTCCGCTTCAGGCCTACTTCCGGATCAACGCCGAGAACATGGGTCAGTTCGAGCGGACGCTCATCATCGTCGATGAAGGGGCCCAGGTTCATTACGTCGAAGGGTGCACCGCCCCGATGTATTCGACCGAGAGCCTCCACTCGGCCGTGGTCGAGATCATCGTCAAGAAGGGGGGGAGGTGCCGTTACACCACCATCCAGAACTGGGCGAGTAACATCTACAACCTGGTGACCAAGCGAGCCGTGGCCCAGGAAGACGCCCTCATGGAGTGGGTTGACGGTAACCTCGGCAGCCGCTTGACCATGAAGTACCCCGCCGTCTACATGACCGGCAAGGGGGCCCGCGGAGAGATCCTCTCCATCGCATTCGCCGGCAAGGGCCAGCATCAGGACGCTGGCGGCAAGGTGGTGCACGCCGCCCCCTATACCAGCTCGCGAATCATCTCCAAGAGCATTAGCAAGGGGGGAGGCCGGGCCAGCTACCGCGGCCTCTTGAAGGTGCTCGATGGGGCCAAGGGCTCGAAGTCGAACGTGGTCTGCGACGCCTTGATTCTCGACCCTCAAAGCCGTTCTGATACTTATCCTTATATTGAAATCGACGAGGATGATGTCAAGATCGGCCACGAGGCCAGCGTCTCACGGATCGGTGAGGAGCAGCTCTTCTACCTGCAAAGCCGAGGGCTGAGCGAGGCGGAGGCCTCCACCTTGATCGTCAGCGGGTTCATCGAGCCGCTCGTCAAGGAGCTGCCGATGGAGTACGCGGTCGAGATGAACAAGCTCATCCAACTTCAGATGGAAGGCTCCGTCGGCTAGTCTAACTCAAAAGCACGAGCCAACCAGGGCGGCCCTTGGGGGGATTTTCTCAGAGGGCCGAGCCTGGTTTCCGGCTTTCCGGTGCTTCGCTTCAGGTTACCGATGTGCCCGTGGACCGGTCTGGACGCTTTGGAGTCTCGTACCGGTCCCTTCGATTCGTTGCGAGGCGGGACTCAGCGCAGCAGGTCCCGGAGTGACTCGCCCTTCGCTCATCGGGGCAAGCTGCGCCCTTGGCCTCAAACCATCACCTTCGCTCGAGACTCCGCACTACGATGAGCAGCGCAGCCGCAGCCAATCCCGCCCAGGCCCTGGGGGGTTTTAACGAAGCCGCCTTCGAGGCGTTCCTCCAGCAGCGCAACGAGCCGAAATGGCTCCAGGACCGCCGTCGCGACGCCTTCGAGATCTTCCGCGCCAAGCCGCTCCCTTCAATCCGTGAGGAAGAGTGGAGACGAACCGATATCCGGCCGTTCAAGCTCGAGGCCTTCGGTCCCGCCAGCGCGCAGCAGCCCAGCGCCGAGGCCCGGGCCGCCATCGAGCCGGTCTGGAAATCGGTTAGCTCTCACTATGCGACCGGCATCGAACATATCAATTCCGTGGTCACCCGGCATCCCGACCCAGCCCTGCTCAACGGCGCGGTGCTCATGGACCTGGACCAGGCGGTCCGCGAGCATCCCGAGCTCCTTCAGCGCTGGCTCTTGACCGATGTCGTCTCGCCGAGTGAAGACCCGTTCGCGGCTCTGCACGCCGCATTCTGGTCGGGCGGAACATTGCTCTACGTGCCGAAGGGGGTCAAGGTTGAGGCCCCCTTATTCAGCGTGATTGGCCTGGCTCACGAAGGGCGGATCGACCTGGATCATACCCTCATCGTCCTCGAGGATGGGGCCGAGGCCACGTTCGTACGCGAGTCGGTCGGTTTGCAGCGTGAGGACACCCCCGCGCTTCACGCTGGCTCGGTCGAAGCCGTGGTGAGCGACCGGGCACAGCTTCGCTTCGTGAACATCCAGATCTGGGACAACGCCACCTGGCACTTCAGCCGCGAACGCGCGGTGATCGGCGCGGACGCGTCGATCCAGTGGACGGTGGGGGGCCTGGGTTCTCGGCTCGCCAAGGTCAACCAGGATGTCTCCCTGGCGGGTAAAGGAGCGAGGGCGCAGGTCAACGGGGTGATCTTCACCACGGGCAAACAGCACCTGGCCTACTTCACGCGACAGGATCACTGTGCCCCAAGCACCACGAGCGACCTCCTGTATAAAGGAGGCCTCCGCGAGAAGTCTCGAATGGTCTGGAAGGGAATGATCCGGGTTGAACCGGAGGCCCAGCAGACCAACGCCTACCAGAAGAACGATAACCTGGTCCTGTCTGACACGGCTCGAGCTGACTCGATTCCGGGGTTGGAGATTGAGGCGAACGAGGTTCGTTGCACGCATGGGGCGACGGCGGGGCGAGTCGATGAAGAAATGATCTTCTACGCCCAGGCTCGTGGCATTCGTCGGGAGACCGCCATTCGACTGATTGTCGAAGGCTTTTTCTCCGACGTTTACGACCGCATCTCTCTGGAGCCGGTGCGCGAGACCCTCAAAGAGGCTGTTGCTTCCAAATTGCACCAGGGAACGCTTCCCCCGATCTAGTTGATTTGGACCCCTCTTTCGATTCAGATCTGTCACCTGGACTTTACCCTGTCCGTCTCAAGGAACCCTGACGAAGCCCCAGCTTAATCAACGTCGAGCTCGATCGACGCTGGATTCGTCAACGGTTCCTTAGCCAAGGAGCCTGCCCCGCCATGGGTGCCCCCTACGTCCATCCCGAAGTTCTCGTCTCGGCCGACTGGGTCGAACAGCACCGCGACGATCCCAAGGTCCGCATCGTCGAGAGTGATGAAGACGTATTGCTCTACGACATGGGCCACATCCCCGGCGCCGTCAAAATCGACTGGCAAGGCGACCTGCAAGATCAACTCGTCCGCGACTACATCAACGCTGAGAAGTTCGCCGAAATCTGCGCGCGGTCCGGCATCGCGAATGACACGACCGTCGTTTTCTACGGCGATAAGTCAAACTGGTGGGCCTGCTACGCGTTCTGGGCGTTCAAGCTGTTCGGGCATGCCGACTGCCGGATTATGAACGGCGGGCGGCAACTCTGGGTCGATGAGAAGCGTCCCTTGACCCGTGAGGTCCCCAGCTACCCGAGAACTCAGTACACGCCCAGCGAGGGACACGAAGAACGCATCCGGGTGTTCCGAGACACCGTGCTCGAACACTCCACCTCCGGGAAGCCACTGCTCGACGTCCGGAGCACCAAGGAGTTCACGGGCGAGCGAACCCACATGGAAGACTATCCCCAGGAAGGGTCGCTGCGAGGCGGGCATATCCCGGGCGCGGTGAGCGTACCCTGGAATCGGGCCGTCAACGCGGACGGGACCTTCAAGTCGGTGGAAGAGCTCAAAGCGATCTACGAAGGCGAAGTCGGCCTGAAGCCTGGCGACAATATCATCGCCTATTGCCGGATCGGCGAGCGCTCGAGCCTCACCTGGTTCGTCCTAACGTACTTGCTCGGCTATGCGCAGGTACGCAACTACGACGGTTCCTGGTGTGAGTGGGGGAATCTGGTCCGCGTTCCGATCGCCAAGGGAAACTGAGCGAGAGATGCCCAATACCCTCGACTCCATCATCGCGGAGCTAGCCGACGCCGATCGGCAAGAACGCATCGAGCTCCTGATCGACTTCGCGAAGAACCTCCCTCCTCTTCCCGACCGACTCGCCGAGTTCAAAGACGCGGCGCATCGGGTGGAGGAGTGTCAGTCTCCGGTCTTCCTGTTCGTCGAACTCGAAGGTGAGCAGGTTACGATTCACGCCGATGCGCCCATCGAAGCCCCGACTGTTCGGGGCTTCGTCGCCATTCTGGTCGAAGGGCTCAACGGCGCTCAGGTGGAAGATGTCTTGAAAGTCCGAGACAGCCTGATCGAACAAATTGGCCTGCCCGAGATTCTGGGCATGTTGCGCGTGCGAGGCCTGACCGGTGTTCTCAGGCGGCTCAAGGCCGAGGTGACGCGCGCGGCGATCGCACGATCCATGGGCGACTCCGCACCCAGTACCGGTTCCGCCTGATTTGACCGGGATCGACGCGCGAACGAGTGTCCCTGACGTCTCCGTCCAAGGAAAGGTGAAACGATCCGATGGCTGAGTTCATCAAGGTCGCGGGCTGCTCCGAGATCCCACTCGGTGGCAAGCTCCTGGCCGAGGTTGATGGGCGGATGATCGCCGTATTCAATTATGAGGGAACCTTCTACGCAATCGACGACGTTTGCACGCACGACGGCGGTCCCTTGGCGGAAGGGGAACTCCACGGATGCGAGATCGAATGCCCAAGGCACGGAGCCCGTTTTGACATCCGAGACGGACGTGCCTTGTGTTTTCCGGCGATCGAGCCGGTTCCCACTCACCAAGTCGAAGTGCGAGAAGAGAATGTCTTCGTGGCCATCAGCGACTGACCCCAACCAGCTCGATCACGGATGATGTCGAGTGGATTGACATTCAGACGTACTTTAAGTATTCAAGTTTTTTCACCTCAGTCCGCCGCGTCGCGACAAGGAGCCGCAACATGCCAGACCAGGACGCGATTCTCAACGCCTTGAAGACGGTGAAGGATCCCGAGCTGAACGTGAACATCGTGGACCTTGGCCTGGTCTACACGTTTCAAAACCAGGAAGACGGGGTGGTCGATGTGGAGATGACCTTAACTTCTCCCGCGTGTCCCGCTGGCCCGGAAATCCTTCGGAACGCGGTGGCCGCCCTCGAAACCCTGGAAGGGGTAAGCAAGGCGAACGTCAAACTCGTCATGACTCCCCCCTGGACTCCTGAACGAATGACGGACGACGCACGCGACGCGCTCGGAATCTTTTAACTTGTCGCGGAGAACACGCTTGCGTTCACGCTTGCAAGTGTGGAGCGAATGCTGAGATACAGTGGTGTTTTTTTTAAACACATTGTCACTCGGGTGCTTCTTAATTCCCACATTATGAGCCGGGCTGCGCGGAAGACGCGGGCTCGGCTATTCTTGTTTATCGTATTTCGGTTTCATAACACGCCGCGCCCTAGATGGATTTTGATCGGCCGTGGTGCCTCGATGCTGAGGTCGCAACGGGCCGGATCCGAAAAGGTTTGAGGCCATCCAAATATCTCGAGACCATCTCGACACGCTGCGTGACGTATCAATTCACGGCCACGACGCGTCGCTTCAACGACCGGATGGGCGTAGCCCTTGGGAGGGAGCACTGTGGCTCGGAAGAAGACTTCGGTGACGCGCGTGAGCGTCAAGACCTTACTCTCGGGGCGGCTCAAGGAGGTTCGGCAAGAACTCTTCGGCGATCACGGAGGCCCAGAACTCGCTCGCCGCATCGGTCTTCCCGCGCGGACTTGGTACAACTACGAGACGGGAGTCACGGTCCCAGCCGAAGTTCTGCTTGGATTCATTGAGGAGACCGGCGTTAGCACCCTGTGGCTTCTCACCGGCGAAGGACCCAAGTATCAGACTCCAGGCTATGGAGTGGACCTGGGGAAGCTCTCAGGGACCGAGCTCATCCGTCATGGTCTTTCGATGCTGGAGCATCAGTCACTCTTCAACGGAAACCTTCGAGGGGGAGAGCGCGCCGAGGCCAACGGTGCCACGAATCTGCCCGCGGATTACGCCCCAATTCCCTTGCTCTCCATGGAGGAGCTTGCGGGTGGGCCGCGAACCGACTCGAAAGCTGGGGAGTCGGTCATGATGCCCCGTGGCTGGTTGCCGAACCCCGCGAAGACCGTGGCCGCGACTCTGGCGGACGACTCCATGGCGCCCATGCTACCGGAAGGATCGGTGGTGGCGATCGACCGATCGATCACCAACGCCCAGGCGCTTGAGGGGAAGATCGTCGCCGCCCTGATCGACGGCGAGGTCTTGATTCGTTGGCTCGATCTCGGGGGACGTCATTTCATCCTTCGACCGAACATGCCCGGCGCTGGGTATCCCATGATTCCCATCGATATCGGATCACTCGGCCGCGAGTCGATTCTTGGACACGTTGTTTTCGCATGGAGCCGGTTCCGCGACTGATCGCGCGGGCCCTCGATTTCCTATTAAGCCCGGGCCGACCCAGAGGTCGCCGCGATCCACAAGTCTTCGGGGAGCCTGGCGGCCACGCCGAGCGCTCCGATGGTCGAGGCTTGGTCGACGATCCGAGCCTCCAACTCCTCGACCGGCGACTCAAGTCGTCCCCGAAGCTCGGCGGTGTAAAGCGATCGCTGAGGCTGGCGTCCACCGACCCAGACCTGACTTGCGGTTCGGAACATCGAATGCCTCGCCAGATGATCCACGTCGTCGGCAATCAGGGCGCCCACCAGGAATGACGCGCGTTCGTGGGCATTGAATTGATTTTGCAGGGCCGACACGCGGACCAGGTAGGCGGCGCGACCCAGGCCGACATTCCGAACCAGGCGAGCACCCACGCGAGCGGCCTCGGGGTCGGGGGCCTCGGGGAGTCCCTGCTCAAGGCTCGCGGCAAGGAGCGTGTGGTTCGCCAGCGCGGCGGTCAGCTCGCCGGCAAGGGTCGAGTGACTGCGCAGAATGACTCCCGATCCATCCACCTCCACTAGCTTGGTATGCGACCCGGGCCATACGAAGACGTTTCGCGAGTTGGTTGTCTGAGCTGTCAACGCTTCCTGCTCGGATCCTTCGGCCCTGGATCCTCGGTTCAAGAGTTGCCAGGCTCCAATGGTCTCACACTCCTCGCCGCGCATCACGTCGGCGGCTGCCCAGCCGTCGAGGCCTGGTTCGGCTGGTGTTCGGACCCCCGTCACAAAGATAATGGGAAGGTCGGAAACCTCGGGAAGGATTCGGACGGCGGCCCCTTGGGCAAGTTGCTCGGAATCGACCGGGGCAAGGACGTGGGGAACGCCCAGGAGCCCTACCTCCGCGGAAAGCATTCCGGCCGCGACGATCAGGTCGGGCTGGATGCCCCCTCCCGCCTGGATCGCCTCCGCGAGCGATTCGCGTACGGCGCTGGCGAGAGGGGACCGAGCGGAGTCGAGCACTGCGTCGCGAACACCCACGGCTCGTTTACAGGTCGCGACGATTTCGCGGTCGCGCACGAGACGTGCACGCGTATTCGTCGTGCCCCCATCCAGCGCCACGGCGAGCCCGATCTTTCTTGGGATCATTCGAAATTCTCTTGCCTTCGGTGATTCGGGGACCCATCCTTTGGCTTACATCGGTCCACGCTGATTTCTCGCTACAAGGGTACACGATCGATCCCATGGCGTCTTCGCGCAGCTCGGCCCCTCGCCTGGAAAACCTCTGGAGGAACGCAAGGGAGCCACTTTTCTGGCTCTCATCCGACCTTCGACTCACCTGGGCGAACCGCGCCTGGGAGCAACTCGTGGGGGTGGCCCCTGGCTCGTTGCTTGGGCAGTCGTGCCAGCAGGTGAATGGCGTTGCGCGAAACGACGACGTTCAATACTTGCTCAATTGCTTTTATCCTCCCTCCGAGTCGCTCGAGGGAAAGCCGGCTTCGACGCGCACCTTGATCGTTCGCCTGAATGGCGAGAAGCTTTGGAAGCGGGTCAACTATCAGCCGTTCCATGACGGCCAAGGAGAGCTGAGCGGAATCTTTGGTCTGGTGGGGGAGACCGAAGCCGCCTCGGGGCGGGCCGACGCTGAGTCGCAACGGATCCGTACCGAGTTGCTTCAGGTCCGTGAGCGCCTTCTCGCTCGGCATGGCTTCGACTCGTTGATCGGGACAGGCCCCGAGCATCGGCGGCTGCTCGACCAGGTCGCCGCGGCCGCGGCTTCTCGAGTGCCCGTACTCGTGGTGGGAGAGTCAGGGACGGGACGGCACCTTGTCGCTCGAACCATCCATCATCGCGGCACTTATGCTTCGTCGCCTCTCATCCCGATCGACTGCGAGGCCCTTCCCGCCGAAGTTTTGGAACGGCAAATCTTTGGAGGCGAAGCTGGCCCGCGCATGGACCTGGCCGAAGGGACGTCTCTGCTCATCGGCGATATTCTTGATCTTCCTCGGGACCTGCAAGGTCGACTGGTTGAGATGCTTGACCCTCGTGTCCGGTTGCTGGCGACGACCGCGGGGGAGCCGGAGACGGAGCTACGGTCCGAGCGTCTGAGATCGGATCTGTACTATGCCCTGACGACGTTCATGATCCGGCTAAGGCCCCTGAGAGAACGCCTCGATGAGCTTCCTCTGCTGGCCCAACAACTGCTCGAGCGATTCAACGCGCGTGGCGGGGCTCAACGGGTTGGGTTTAGCGATTCGGCCCTTCAAGAGCTAGCTTCCTACGACTGGCCCGGAAATATCAGGGAGTTGGCCCGCGTGGTGGAAGAGGTGCATGGGAAGGCGGCAGGCAGCCTGATTCAGGTGGATGACCTCCCCTCTGGCGTTCGAGGTCACCTCGCTTCCTCCTACCTCCCTCCACCAATGCCTCAGCCAGGAGTTCCGCTGGACGAACTCCTGACCCAGGTAGAACGGCGGCTCATCGAGACGACCTTGCAGCGCGCCCGGCACAACAAGTCGAGGGCGGCGGAGTTGCTAGGTATCTCGCGGCCTCGCCTCTATCGACGAATCAAGGAACTTGGCCTGCCCGACGTACCCGACCCCTCCGAAGACGCATCGCCTTCTGCTGGAGGACGCGATGGCGAGTCGGCATCGGCGGCCTCGTCTCTTTGAACGTGAACCGGTCCGATGAATCGTATGGTGGGCTTGAACGGATTATCATAACCCCGTACGGAGAATCGGTCGTGGCTGGTACGCGTTCACGAGTTAGAACCTAACAAGCCAGCCGATCTGTGGATTCGTAGGGTGTGTCAAGCGTCAGCGCAGACGCACCACATGGGCTGAAACACGCGGGTGGATGCGTTCCCACCGAGGTCGATGGAGAATCGGTGGTCGTGTGCGTGACCTGCCCAGGTATTGGTGCGTCTGCGCTGACGCTTGACACACCCTACGAATACTGGGAACGCGGTCGTCCCGTCCGCAATGGAGTGGAAGTGGTTGTGATTATGAAAGCGATGCGCTTTTTGTTGGATCGAGCGAAATGGATCTTCGAGTTTTCGGGAGCCTCGTTCTCTCGAAGAACGCAATGATATTGATATGATTATTTATATTGAGTTTATTGATGGGAGATCAGTCATTGAAGCCTCTGGTAGAGATGCGGGAGGTATGGACACCGGAAGAGAAGTGAGAACCGCTTGGCCGGTCTTTAGAACTGGGAAGCAGAGAATACGAGAGAGGCCGGTCTCATTCGTTGGAGAAGAAGGGGTTTTGGGAGGCCTGGGGCAGGTAGAGAGCACGACTTTCCTGATTCCTTGAGATCTGGTAAATTCCCTGGGAGCATTAAAGGACTGCGGATCCTCAACTCAACACACGGATGTGAGCTTTTCCCATGCGGATTTTCGTTTCTGCGGGCGAACCGAGCGGGGATCTGCACGCCGCCAACCTGATCCAATCGCTACGCAAGCGTCTTCCCGACGCGGAGTTTTTCGGCTTTGGCGGCGAACGGATGGAACAAGCGGGGGCCTCGCTTCTGTTCCCCCTCGTCACGCTTGCCGTCATGTGGTTTGGCCGGGTCTTGCTCAATATCCATAAGTTCTTCCGCCTGCTCTACGTGGCCGACCAGTCGTTCGCCACGAATCGGCCCGATGTTGTCATTCTCATCGACTACCCCGGTTTCCACTGGTGGCTGGCTCGCCGAGCCAAGGCGCGGGGGATTCCGGTGGTTTATTACGTGCCACCTCAACTCTGGGCCTGGGCTGGCTGGCGCGTGAAGAAGATGCGTCGGTTCGTCGATCACGTCCTGTGCAGCCTCCCCTTCGAACCTGCCTGGTACCACGCTCGAGGTGTTCCCGGCGCGGTCCACGTCGGTCATCCCTACTTCGATGAGCTGACCGAACGCCATCTCGATGAGAATTTCCTGCGAGAGCAGCAGGCGCAGGCGACTCCCTTGCTGGCCATCTTGCCGGGTTCGAGAACCCAGGAATTGATTCGAAACCTACCGGTGATGATCCGGGCCGCGCAGAAGCTGGCCGCGACCCGGTCGGATGTCCGGTTCGCGATTGCTTCGCTCCACGAACGCCATCAGACTTTGGCGCGGCAGATCCTCGAGCGCGAGGCGCCTGGTTTCCCGGTCGAGATTCATGCCGGTAAAACCCCTGAGTTGATTCGCGCGGCGCGGCTCGCATGGGCGGTCTCGGGGTCGGTTGGTCTCGAGTTGATGATGGAAGCCCTGCCGACAGTCGTCCTGTACAAGATTCGGTCCATCGACCTGATGATCGCGCGACCGTTCATCAAAGCGAAGTACATCAGCCTCGTCAATCTGCTCGCCGACGCGGAGGTCATGCCTGAGTACCTCACGGCGGTGGATGTCTCGACCGAGATGGCCGAATGGGCTGGATCGCTGTTGGCCGAACCATCGAAACGGGAGCATAGCTCGGCGGTACTGGCGGCCCTCCGCGATCGGGTGGCCCAACCGGGGGCCTCGGAACGCGCCGCGGATCGAATCGTTCAGGTTCTGAGGCAAGAGCCGAATTCCGTCGACCCCGCCAGTGCCTCGCCCGTTCGAGGGACCCATCCGTCCCGGCGCGTGCATCGTGGACACGCTTCGAAGTGACGGAGAGCCATTCTCTTGGCTCACGCTGGGAACTCAAATGCCCGACCGTCCCTTCATGCCCTTTTACGCCAATGGGAGCGAGGGTAGCGGAGGGGGGGACGACCTGCCATAATGAGTGGTTGCCGCTCGCTGATGTTTCCGGCACGAGCCACCGTCCTCTCTCTTCGCTCTCAGGTTGATATTCATGACCGCTTCAGCCTCCGACGACCGTACTCCCAATCGCCTCGCCGAGGAGACGAGCCCCTACCTATTGCAGCATGCGTACAACCCCGTGCAGTGGTATCCCTGGGGTCCGGAAGCGTTTGAAGCCGCGCAGCGCGAGAATAAGCCCATCTTCCTCTCAGTCGGCTACTCCGCCTGCCACTGGTGCCACGTCATGGAGCGGGAGAGCTTCGAGAATCCTCAGATCGCCAAGATCATGAATGATCACTTCATTAACGTGAAGGTGGATCGCGAGGAGCGTCCCGACGTCGACCAGATTTACATGTCGGCCGTCCAGGCGATGACGGACCACGGTGGTTGGCCGATGTCCGTCTTTCTCACCCCCGATCTGAAGCCGTTCTTCGGTGGGACTTACTTTCCGCCGGAAGATCGGCGCGGGATGGCGGGGTTTCCGCGCGTGCTCCATGGAGTGAACCAGGCCTGGATGGATCGGAAGGATGAGATCCTCTCTTCGGCGAGCGACTTGACCGAGCGGATCAAGCAGATGGGTACGGTTCCACCAGGGACCGGGCCGCTGCACGAGGTCTTGATTGAGCACGCGTCCCGAGCGTTGGCCCGGATCTATGACTCGATCCATGGTGGGTTCGGCTCCGCGCCGAAGTTCCCGCACCCCATGGACCTGAAACTCTTGCTCAGGCGATTCGGCAGGTCGGGTGAGTCTCACCCTTTGCAGATGGCCCGGCATACGCTCGAGAAGCTGGCGCGCGGTGGGATCTACGACCACCTCGGCGGCGGGTTCGCTCGGTACTCAACCGATCATCAGTGGCTTGTTCCTCACTTCGAGAAAATGCTTTATGACAATGCCCTCCTGACAAGTGCCTATCTCGAAGCGTTTCAAATCACTCGGGATCCAGAGTTCTCCCAGGTTGTTCGAGAGACGTTTGACTACGTCCTCGACCGAATGACCGGCTCCGACGGCGAAATCCACGCGACGGAAGATGCCGATAGCGAAGGGGTTGAGGGGAAGTATTATGTTTGGTCACTCGCGGAAGTGATCGAGGTCCTCGGCGCTGAACGCGCCAAGGTCTTCGCCGCCGTCTATGACGTGACGGAGCAGGGGAACTGGGAACATCAAAATGTCTTGAACCTTCCCAAGTCCATCACCGAGCGGGCTGTTGAGTTGGGCCTGGACGACTCGGCGCTTAGGCGCAACCTCGCGGAAGACCGGGCCAAACTTCTCGAGGCGCGGGAAAAACGCGTCCCGCCCGCCAAGGACACCAAGGTTTTGACCTCCTGGAACGGGCTCATGATTGGCTCGTTGGCCGAAGGCTCGCGCGTGCTGCAAGAACCGCGCTACCTTGAGGCCGCGCGGAAGGCGGCAGGTTTTATCCTGGACCGGATGCGCTCCGACGACGGGCTCTTGCTCCATGCCTACAAGGATGGCCGGGCTCGCTTCAACGGATATCTCGACGACTACAGCCACTTCATCGACGGCCTAACCCGCTTGTTCGAGGTCTCCGGCGAATCGCGCTGGCTTCTCTCGGCGCTTGAGCTGGCTCAGTCCATGATCGACGAGTTCCACGACCCCGTCGGGGGCGGGTTCTACTACACGGGACAAAACCATGAAGAGCTGATCGTTCGCCAGAAGGATTATCAGGACAACGCCCTACCTTCGGGGAACGCCATGGCGGCCACCGCGCTCGCTCGCCTCGGCGCCTTGACGGGCCGCGACGATCTCAATGCCCTGGCTCGGACCACGCTCGAGGCGGTGAAGCTTTATCTCGAGCGAGCCCCGATGGCCATGGCCCAGAGTTTGATCGCCCTGGATTTCCTGCTTGCGACCCCCCAGGAGATCGTCGTGGTCTCCGGCTCCGACCCCGAGGAATTCCGAGCGGTGCTCGAAGGGGTCTACGAACGGTTCTTGCCTCATAAGGTGGTGGCCCCGGTACCGCCTGGAGAAGTCGAGCCGGCGTTGCTCCAGGTTTTGCCGTTGCTGGCCGAACGATCCGCGCGTAATGGACGTACCACAAGCTATGTCTGCGAAAACTTCACCTGCCAGGAACCTGTCCTGGGGGTGGAGGGAATCAAGACCGCACTTACCCCAACGCCGACGCGAGCAGGTTGAGGCTGTCTTGCCAGGCGGGTCGAGAGTGTTCGGCTCGTATTGGCCATTCTTGCCTCGGAAACACAGAATCGACTAAAGTGATCGTAGTAAGCCCAAAAGGCAGGGAGGGTTCCTCCTCGCATGAGGGCGGAGGTCTTCGCCGAAGCGAAAGTGTCCTGGTGCTAGTAGCCCCCAGGGAGCGCATCGATCCATGCCACGCCGGAATCTGCTTTCGATCGTGATGGTTGGCGTATTGAACCTCGTCTGCCTTCAGGCATCGCGAGGCGCCAATCCCAAGGACGAGATGATGGAGCTCTACGGCCTCTTTGTCGATGCCGTGGAGCAGGTCGAAGCCAACTACGTCCATCCCGTTGACCGCCGCGCCTTGCTCGAGAGCGCGCTGCAAGGAATGCTCCATGAACTGGACCCGCATTCCTCGTATATCAATACTTCTGAATGGAAGCAGTTCCGACGCCAGATCGAGGGTCGGTTCGGAGGGATTGGTATTCAGGTTGGGTCCGATCGTGACACGAATCGACTCAAAGTGATCGCGCCGATGGTTGGGACGCCCGCTTACAACGCGGGGGTGTTGGCCGGCGACGTGATCATGGAAATCGACGGAACATCCACCGAGGGGATGAACGCCGACAAGGCGGTCGAGGTCTTGACGGGCAGGCCTGGCACGAGTGTCAAACTCGCCGTCCTCCACGAGGGGGATGAAAAGCCCGAAACCCTGACCATGAACCGTGCGATCATTGATGTTCCCAGCGTCCTGGGCGATAAGCGCAAGCCCAATGACGAGTGGGATTTCATGCTCGACAAAGAGAAGAAGATCGGCTACGTGCGGATCACCAGCTTTATTCAGAACACAACCCAGGAACTGAAGAAAGCGCTGAGTGAGCTGAAGGCCGAAGGGATGCGCGCTCTGATCCTCGACCTGCGCAATAACCCAGGGGGGTTGCTTGGCGCGGCGGTGGAAATCTCCGACCTGTTCGTGGAAAAGGGGATGATCGTTAGCACCAAGGGACGCAATACGATCAGTAAGGCTTACGAAGCTCAGAAAGACGGTGCCTACGAGGAGCTTCCCGTCGCCATCCTCATCAACCGGAACTCCGCCTCGGCGGCGGAGATTGTCTCGGCCTGCCTCCAGGATCATGACCGGGCCGTCATCGTCGGCGATCGCTCCTATGGCAAGGGCTCGGTCCAGAACATCATTGACCTGGACGATGGAAACAGTGTTTTGAAGTTGACCGTGGCGGCCTACTTCCGTCCCTCCGGTAAGAATATCCATCGTTTCAAGAATGCCAAGGACGGGGACGAATGGGGCGTTTCCCCCAATAATGGCTTGAAGGTCGAGCTAACCCCCGAGCAGTTCGTCGCCTGGGCGAAGGGACGGCTCGAGCGCGACCTGGTCACCACGGGTAAGCGGAAGCCCAAGGCGCAGGAGTCGAGCAAGCCCGAGGGTGAAAAGAAAGACGACGCAACGACCGAAACCGAAGCGGAGAAGAAGCCCGAGGGATCGGACGCGAGCAAGGCTGAGAAGAAGGAAGAGAACAAGGAGGCTGCCAAGCCTTTCGTCGACCTGCAACTCGATAAGGCGATTGAGGTGATCAAGGAGAAGCTTGAGCACCCGGTCGCCCAGAAGTAAGCCATAAGAAGAGGAACAAGTGGATTCCTCTCCTCTAAACATTGGTTTCGAATCGCTGGGAACCCGGCTTCCTGTTTACGGAAGCCGGGTTCTTTTAGGTTCTAGCAGAGACTGCGATAGGGGCGTGGGAATTGATTCTATTGACCATCGAGTCCACCTGCGACGAGACGGGAGCCGCGGTACTCGAGGGGCCAGCCCCACCGGCGACGGGTGTCCCTCGAGTTCTTTCAAGCGTGGTAGCCTCGCAGCTCGACCTGCACGAGCGATTTTCGGGAGTGGTCCCGGAGATTGCCTCGCGCGCCCATGTGCGTCAGATTCTTCCCACGATCGATGAGGCACTTCATCGGGCTGGGGTTTCGTTGGGGCAGGTGGGGGCGATCGCGGTCTCCACGCGTCCAGGCTTGGTTGGCTCATTGGTGGTTGGTCTCACCGCGGCGAAGGGGCTGGCACTCGCGCTTGGCGTTCCGCTCATCGCGGTCGATCATCTCGAGGCGCACCTCTACGCCTGCCAGCTTGCCCACCCGTCGGCCAATGCCTACCCTTGCGTGGGATTGGTGGTCTCGGGCGGGCATACGAGCCTCTTCGCTTGCAAGGGGCCGATCGAGGCCGA